>Ga0182010_10000161_pt1 | contig 38102 bp, 31 predicted proteins | sample 611E1MmetaG_FD_120488 | JGI IMG/M metagenome (GOLD analysis project Ga0182010, IMG submission 120488) | Permafrost microbial communities from Stordalen Mire, Sweden - 611E1M metaG | ecosystem: Environmental > Terrestrial > Soil > Wetlands > Permafrost | place: Sweden: Stordalen | collected... | reverse complement strand
GCCGACGGGCTGATCATCGCCACACCGACCGGCTCGACCGCCTACAACCTCTCGGCAGGAGGGCCCATCGTCCACCCCGCGCTGTCCGCGATGCTGATCACGCCGATCTGCTCGCACACACTGACCAACCGGCCGCTGGTCGTCCCCCTCGAGTGGCGCCTCCGGGTCTGGGTAGGCGCCGGCGACGAGGAGGTTTACCTCACCCTCGACGGCCAGCACGGCCTGCCGATCGGGGCCGGGGACCGCGTCGAGGTCGGGAAGGCCGCCGAGCCTCTGTCGCTGATCCGCGGTCCGATGGCCGGCTTCTTTTCGATCCTGCACCAGAAGCTGAAGTGGGGCGAACGGGAAGGGTGAGTTGCCCCACCGCCGCCCTCACCTGACCCGAACCACCATCGGGCTGTTGCTCGCTGTTGCACTCTGGGTGGCTGCAGTGGCGGCTGCGCTGTGGGTGATGGACCTGCCGAGCTCGCGCGCGTGGCTCGCCCGCAAGGTCGCGGAGAAGATCACTGCTGCTGCCGGACTGCCCGTCCAGGTCGCGGACGTCCAGGTCTCTCTCGTCCCCATCCGCCTGGTCGTTCGAGGGCTTGTGGTCGGCCCGCCGAAGGCTCCACTGGTCCAGGTGGCCGTGGCCGAGGTGCTTGTCGGCGACGTCTTTCTCGTCAACCGGGAGATCGGGATCGACCAGCTTCGGCTCAGGGGCGTCGTGGTGGACCTCGAGGGGCCGCCCGCCTCGCAGGGAAGCACCGGAGGCGGTTGGATCCGGATTCTCGTGCGGCAGCTCGAAGTTCAGGACCTCGAGGTCAGGAAAATCGCACTGCCGGGTGGAGTCGTGCTCAGGGCAGCCAACGTGGAGGCGCGCTGGAATGGCACCCGGCGCCAGCCGATCAGCTCTGCAGTGGTCAGCATCGGCTCGCTGACGGTCGAGGTCCCGGAACTCGAACCGATCTCGGGTTCGCTGATGGCGTGGGGCCGGAAGACCGACCAGGGGTGGGAGATCGGGCGGCTGCGCGGCCGCGGGACAGGCTGGACCGTGGACGCGCACGGCAGCTCGACCGTGAACGGAGTGACCGGAGAAGGCGCCACGAGTGTCGAGCTCGGCGACCTCGACCGGACCTTGAAGATCGGTACCGGCCTTGCCGGCCCTGTGGATCTCCGCTGGAAGGGGAGTGTGAGGACAGGGGTGAAGGTGGTCGACTTCCGCGTCGACGCGGTCGTATCGAGCCCCAAGCTCGAAATCGCAGGACTCCATTTCGGGGACCTCGTCGGAGATGCTCACCTCTCCCCGGAGGGGCTCGAGGGATCGATTTCGCAGGCGACGTTCGCCGGCGGCGACCTCGAAGGCTCGTACAGCCTCGGGAGCTTCGGCCCGCCGTGGAGACACCGGGTTGCAGTCCGCGGCCAGGGTGTCGACCTCGGCCGGTTCCTGGGCGAACTCGGCTCGCCGGACGCCGGCCTCTCGGCGCGTTCGCGGGTGAGCGCCGAGGTGACCTGGGAAGGTGGCGCGTTCAAGGCCGGGTACGGTACCGGCATCGCGGACTTGCAGCCGGGCAGCGGCGACGTTCCCGTTGCCGGCAGGGTCGTTCTCTCGCTTTCGCACGATGGTGCGCTCCAGATCTCCGCGAAGAACACCACGCTGGCCGGCGCGCCAGTGCGCTGGGACGGGAAGCTCGCGCTCGGGAGCTGGATGCCGAGGTGGAAGATCCAGGGCGAGAAGCTCCCTGTGACCGGCATCGCCAGGCTCCTGCGCGGGTGGGTCGGAACCGAGGTCATTCCCCCCCAGCTGACCGGCGAAGCCGCGATCGACATCGGGCTCTCAGGGCCGTTTCGTGACCTGACGGTGGAGGGCAACGTCGCCCTCGCGCCAGTGGCGTTCGGTCCCATCAACGCCGATGGCATCGAGGCTACCTTCCGGGTGGGACAGGGTGTCCTGACCGTCGACCCCGGCGTGATCTACGTCGGTGCCGGCCGCGTCACCGGCCGCGGGGAGTTGCGCTACGGGGAAGGCGGCGAGCTCGAGGTTGAGCTTTCCGGCCAGGGTGTGCCCCTGGCACGGATGGTCGCGTGGGGAGGCGTGCACGCACCGTTGGCAGGTCGGGTCACGTTCAACGGGAAGGTCGGCGGCAGCCTCGATGCCCCAAGCGCCGAGGCGGAGCTGCGCCTCGTCGGCGTGGCAGTGGCCGGCGTGCCGTTCGGCGACGGGACCGGCCACGTCCGGCTCGCCGACAGGATCGTGAGCGTCTCCAAGATCGCCGTCGGCCCCTTCGTCGCGTCCGCCGAGGTGGACCTGGCCAAGCGGGAGGCGGTGGTCGACGCGTCGCTCTCGGGGTTCGGCCTGGATGCAATCTCTCCGCCGCTTGCCCGAATGGCCGGAGGCTCCCTCGACTGTACGCTCCATGGCGCCTTCCCCTTCGATAGCCCGGCCGGCAGGCTAGAGGTTGCAAGCGCCAAGGGCGCCCGTGGCCTGGTGGAGTTGGACGCCCAGGGCGTCCGCCTCGAGGTGGAGCGACCCCATGTGTGGAGGCTCGCCGGCGACCTTCGCCGCGAGAAGGGCGAGTTCCGAGGGAAACTCGACTACGAGGTCGAGTCCTGGCGACTCCTGGCTCAAGATCTTGCCGGTGCCGAGCTGCCGGTCGATGGGCGGATGTCGGGGGAGGCAGAGGTCCGACTGGCTCCTCCCCGGCCCGCGCACATCGACGGCGTGGTGAACGAGCTCATCGTCTCCGTGGAGGGTGAGCAGGCGACGCTTGCGGAGCCGGCGCACTTCGTGGTCGACGGCGGGGCCATTAAGCTCGACGGATTGATGGTGACGGGAAAGAGGTCGAACCTGTTTGCCAGGGCGGCCCGGAGCAGCGACGGGGCGCTTTCCGGCAACGTGTCGGGCGAGTTGCCGGCGGCGCTGCTCGGGTTGGTATGGCGCGACTCCAGGCCCTCTGGCCGGGTCGAGTTGATGGGCGAGATCTCCGGGACTGATTCCGCTCCGAGGTTCGAGGGCACGGCGCGCGTGTCCGACGGCTCCCTCCGCGTGCCGGGTTTGGCCGAGGCGGTGACTAGGATCAGCGGAACCCTCGAGTTCATCCCGGAGGCCATCAAGTTCGATGGCCTCACCTTCTCGATTCTGGGCGGCTCGGGGGTTTGCGACGGCCGGATCTACCTGAGTCCCCAGTTCAGTCTCGACCTGGAGATGCGTCTCGACGCCGTCCACTGGCCGCTCATCACCGGCCTGACGCCGATCCTGACCGGGGACGTGCGATTGGTGGGAGGGCTGCAGAGCCTGTCACTTTCCGGGAAGGCATCGCTGAAGCACACGATGTTTCGCCGGAACCTCGACCTCCAGAAGCTGGTACTCGAGCAGATCCGAACACCGGAACGCTTGCGCGCCGCGGACGGCACGCCGATGGTTCTCAACCTAATGGTCGACGTCCCGAGCACGCTCGAGGTCGACACGCCGCTCGCCAGGCTGACGGCCAAAGGTGAGCTTCGGGTCGTAGGCACGACCGCGCGGTACGGTGTCCTGGGACGCCTCGAAGCCCTGCCCGGGGGCGAGCTCGAGTTCGCCGGCAACCGCTACGAGCTTGACCGGGGCACGGTCACGTTCACGAACCCGGATCGCGTCGAGCCGCGTCTGAACATCCTTGCCCGCACCATCGTGCAGACCTTCGAGGTGACAGTGGGGCTCAGCGGCACGTTGGACCGTTTGACGCCGACCTTTACATCGAACCCGCCGCTGCCCGAGATGGACGTGATCTCCCTGATCTCGACGGGTCGAAAAGCGGACGCCGCCGGCCAGGGAGGTGCGGGCGCCGTCGCCTCGTCGTTCCTGACCGACCAGCTCACTGGTGTCGTGACCAACCGCGCCCGGACGCTTCTCGACGTGGACCAGATGCGGGTCGACCCATTTGCGGCCACACAGACGGGCAACCCGGCGGCCCGTCTCACGGTCGTCAAACAGATGAACAGGGACTGGAACGTGACAATGTCCACGAACCTGGCGGCGAACAGCGAAGAGGTCGTCACCAGTCGTTGGCGCCTCGCGCAAGGTGTCTATCTGGAGGCCAACCGTGAGCAGGACGGCTCGTACTCGCTGGAGGTGAAGTGGCAACACCGCTACTGAGCGTGATCGCGGCCGCCGTGCTCGGCTGGGGGACGGTACCGATCGCCCAGGTTGTGATTGACGCTCCCGGTATGGCGGACGCGGATCGCCTTCGCGGCGTCTTCGGGGTCACCGAAGGAAACGTGTTGTCGCGCGCCGAGATTCGAGCGGGCGTGGAAGCACTTCTCGCAACGGGCGAAGTCGAGGACGCTGTGGTGGACGTCGACAGCACTGCGGCCGGTGCGCTCATCCATGTGCGCGTCCAACCAGCCTCGCGCGTCCGCGCGGTGGAGATCCTCGGAGTCTCCAAGGGCGAGGCAAAGAAGGTGTTGGCCGCGCTTGCGCTGTCGAAGAACGTGCCGCTAAGCATGGGTTCCTTCGAGGCGGCCCTCGAACGTGCCCGACAGCTACTGCGCGAGCGCGGCTATCCTCGCGCCACGCTCGAGCCCGACCTCGAGTTCGAACGGGAGAATGCATCCGTGGCGGTGCTCCTGCATGTGCACCTGGGTGCCCCTCTCACGATTCGGGAGCTTTCAGCCCCGGGTGCGGACGTGGCGACTGAGAAGCTCTGGGAGGTCTGCAAGCTGAAACCTGGGCGGAACCTGACTGCACAGGACCTGGAAGGGGCAACGCGTGGCCTGACCGAGTTCTTGAGGCGGCGTGGGTTCTGGGGGGTCGAAGTCGATTCGCCGGAGGTGCGCGAGGGTCCCGCGGGCGCGTCGGTCGGTTTCGCGGTGCAGCGGGGCCCGCACTGGACTCTCCGCCTCCAAGGTCTCAAACGGACCAAATCCGTCGAGGTCGAGGCGCTGCCGTTCGTGCGCGGCGAAGAGACTTTCAGCGAGGCTGCCCTTGACTCGGTTGTGACACACCTGAGGATCTACCTTCAGCAGCAGGGCAGATTGCTCGCCAAGGTCGATGGCAGCGTGACGGACGACGGCGATGGCAGGGTACTGACCCTGACGGTCAATCCGGGACCGCTCACACCCATCCTGGGAGTCCGGTTTCCCGGCGCGCACACGCTCCCCGAGAGGCAGATGCGAGAAAAGATCGGTGCGCGTCCGGGCCACTACTGGCGCTGGGGCGGCGAGTCGATGGACGAGGAGACGCTGGCCGCCGACGCCTCGTCGCTTCTCGGAATCCTGCGCGATGCCGGCCTCGCCGATGCAAAGGTCGCGGACGCCCGGATCGTCCCTGGGCCAGGTGGGGTCGAGATCGAGTTCGCGATCGAAGAGGGGACTCGGCGCACCGTCGACCGGCTCGAGATCGAGGGAGTCCCCCCGAGCTTGAAGCAGCCTCGAAGGTCGTTGGTCCTCGGCGGGCCATGGAGCGATCGCGCCGAAGAACAGGCGCGACTCGCCCTCGAGTCCGCCATCCAGGAGACGGGGTACGCGGATGCGACGGTCACGGCGTCACACGATTGCGGGCCGGAGCGCTGCTCGGTCAAGCTGGTCGCCGAGCCGGGCGCCCCGTCGGTTATCGGGCGGGTTGTCGTCGCGGGTCTCGTCAAGACCCGTCGGGGGGTTGTCGACACGGTCGCCGGCATCAAGGCGGGGCAGATCGCAGGGCCCGAGGCCCAGCTAGCGGCTCAGAGAAGGCTGCTCGGGCTCGGGATCTTCGAGAGGGTCGACCTGCACCCGATCCCCGGCCAGGACTCGGGCCCACGTCGAGGTCTCGTCCTCGACCTCAAAGAGGGGCCGAGCCAGGCGCTGTCGTACGGTGTCGGCTACGACACCGAGCAGAAGACGCGGGTGTCCGTGACATGGTCCGAGCTCAGCCTATTCGGAACAGCCCGCAGCCTCTCGCTCGATCTGCGCCTCTCGAGCCTCGAGAGGAGGATCCAAGCAACGTACCGAGAGCCCGAACGGCTCAGCTTACTGGGCATTCCAACCTGGGTGTCGGTGTACCGCAGCCAGGACTATTATACGGGCTACGACGTGCTCCAACGCGGGATGTGGATCGAGTTCGGCGACCATTTCAGGAGGCCTTTCCGCACCATCCTTCGCTACGAGTACGTGATCGTCAACCCCACGGCACCTCCCGACATCCTCAGCCAGCTCGAGAGGGAGCAGCAGCGTGACGAGATCGCCTCGATCACCCCGAGCATTGAGTGGGATACGAGGGACGACATCTTCTCCCCCCATCGCGGCGTCTACCTGTCGTTTTCGTGGCAGAGCGCCTTCAAGATGCTCCAGGCCGACGCGGCGTTCAACAAAGTCATGGCGTCGGCGTCGGCGTTTGCTCCGGCGCAAGGCGGGGTACTGGCCGTGACGGTCCGCGGGGGGGCGATTCAGCCTCGCACCAGCGTGACCGGGGTTCCCGACAACCTGGAGATCCCGATCAACGAGAGGTTCTTCGCTGGTGGTCGCGTCTCTCAGCGGGCTTTCTCTACCGACCTGCTCGGGATACCGGGCCAGACGCTTGAATGCCAGCAGTCGTCGAATAGCTCGACTCCAGGGTGCACCCTGGTGGCAACAGGTGGAGCGGGGCTGCTGCTCGCCAGCACCGAGTGGCGATTCCCGGTCTACGGGCCCGTTGGAGGGGACCTCTTCGTGGACGGGGGAAACGTCTGGCAGGCCTGGCGCGACGTGAACGTCGGTGCGATGCGCTGGGGAGCCGGTCTGGGCTTGCGCGTCGACACCCCTATCGGGCCGTTGCGTCTCGAGTACGGGTGGAAGCTTGACAGAAAGAGCTTTGTAGCGTGGGACGGGACAATCGTGAAGGAACCACCCGGCGAACTCTTCCTCTCCTTCGGGAACCCGTTCTGAACTACAGCCGACAGCAAACAGCTCACAGTTGAGAGTTGACAGTCAGACGCACCTGGCCAACAGCCAAGCTCTCGCCCTGGGATGGCGTTTGGGCGGGCAGGTGGACTGTTGGCTGTCAGCTGTGAGCTGTGCGGTTGGGTGGGGGAGAACTGTCAGCTGCTTCCTTCCCAAGTTCCTCCGCTGCACAAGGGGTGTAATATATGGCGCCCGGCGGCGCGACCCGCGGGGTGGAAAAGAGGAAAAAGTCATGCGCCGTGCTTTTGTCCCCTTTGCGTTGGCGGCTGGATTGTTAGCCTCCGTCGCAGGTGCGCAGCTCTCGCAGACATTCAAGGACTTTCCGAACGGGCCCGCCGGGTTCGTGATGACCGACAACGAGAAGAAGGCCTTCGCCCAGCTCAAGAGCGACTCCGAGGCGCAGGCGTGGATCGAGCTGTTCTGGGCCAAGCGCGACCCGGACCTCAATACGGTTGAGAACGAGTTCAAGCAGGACTTCGACCTCCGAGTGACCGCTGCGGACAAGATGTTCTCGGCGGAGAAGCTCAAGGGCAGCATGTCGGACCGGGGCAAGGTCCTCATCCTCATGGGCAAGCCCTTGAGCCTACAGAACGTCGCAGCTGGCGCGGCGGACGAGGAAGGGAACCGGCCCTCGCTCGTCGAGCGCGGCGCGACCCAGATCTGGATTTACACGAAGGACGGGAAGCCGCCGGCGAAGAAGACCGACGCGATCCTCTTCGTCTTCACCGAGACCAGGACGGGAACGGGCGACTTTCTGCTCGACCGCATCGACATGCGCAACAAGCAGTCGCTGAAACTGCTCGCCGCCCGGGTCGACGAACTGCTCAAGAACCCCAAGCTTACGGAAGTCCCGCGCATGGGTCTGCTGCCGGGGACCAAGGCCGCGACAACGGCGCAGCAGGCCGTCTTCGACACGCAACCGCGCCCGTGGCCGCAACAGGGCGCCGCGATCCTGACCGCTTCGGGCGTGCGCGGCGAGTCCTCGCACCCGATCTGGGTCTGGCTGCAGCTTCCCGACTCCGTCACGCCCGCAACCCAGGCGATCGGTCGCGTGCGTAAGACGGAAGGGGGCGACGTGGTCGGCAGCTTCGCGGCTCCCGTGACCCCGTTGAGCGTCCCGGGCGGCCGGGCGTACGAGTTCTCCCTCCCGGTCGAAGCAGGCGACTGGAAGGTGGACCTGGCGCTGTCCAACGATGTCGGTCCGATCGCCATCACTACCGCAGAGGCGAAGAATGAGCCGGCGCCGGCGGATGGCCCCTACATCTCGCCGATCATCTGGAGCGCGGACATCCGGCAGTCGGGACAGGCCCACCTGGGCGATGCCTTCCACCTCGGCGCAATGCAGATGATCCCGCGCCTGGACAACAAGTACAAGCAGGAAGACAACATTACCTATGGGGCATATGTGGTGAGGCCGAGCCTGGACGAAAAGGGCGAGCCGGCGGTCGAACTGAAGGTTGCGCTTTACTCCGGAGGGAAGAAGCACGACGAACAGGCGTTCCAGGGGGTGCCCGGCATCAAGATCACCGGCGAAATCTGGGCATTCGGCCAGCAGCTTCCGCTCTCGGGGTTCCACCGAGGGATGGACTTCGAGCTCGAGGTGACGTTGCGGGATGCCAAGACCGGCGTCCAGCGCACGCAGAAGATTCCGTTCACGGTGGTGAAGGACGAGCCGGTAGCGGCCGCGCCGGCGCCTGCCGCGCCGCCGAAGTAAGATGGCGGACGTGACCAGAGACGGATTCGCGAGCATCGAGGAGGCCGCGGCGGATTTCCGCCGCGGCCGCTTCGTCATCATCGTGGACGACGAGGACCGCGAGAACGAGGGCGATCTGACGCTGCCTGCGGAGATGGTGACGGCGGAAACCGTCAACTTCATGGTGACCCACGCTCGCGGGCTGGTCTGTCTCGCGCTCACGGAGCAACGATGCGAGGAGCTGCAGCTTCCACCCATGGTCGAGCACAACACCTCGCCACATCAGACAGCCTTCTGCGTGTCGATCGAAGCCCGTGGCCGAGTCACCACCGGGATCTCGGCAGCCGACCGGGCCGCCACCGTTCAGGCAGCCATCGACCCCGCCACCAAGCCGCAAGACCTGCTCCGGCCAGGGCACACCTTTCCGCTCAGGGCGAGAAACGGAGGAGTGCTGAAGCGCACCGGGCACACCGAGGCCTCTGTGGACCTCGCCCGCCTTGCGGGTCTTTACCCTGCGGCCGCGATCTGCGAGATTATGGACACGGACGGGTCGATGGCCCGTCTTCCACGCCTTCTGGGGTTCGCACGCGAGCACTCGCTGAAGATCGTCACGGTACGCGACCTGATCGCCTACCGCATGCACAACGAGCGGATCGTCGAGAGGGTCGCGGCGCCGTCGCTGCCGACCCGCTACGGCGAGTTCCGAGCGTATGCGTACCACTCTCCGGTCACGGGCGAGGAGCACGTCGCGCTCGTGATGGGCGAGATTGACCCGAAGGAGCCTGTCCTTGTGCGGGTGCACTCGCAGTGCCTCACGGGTGACGTGTTCGCGTCGGCCCGCTGCGACTGCGGCGCTCAGCTCGAGACGGCGCTCGAGCGGATCGCCGCCGCGCACCACGGGGTGCTGCTCTACTTGCTCCAGGAGGGCCGGGGGATCGGCCTCGCGAACAAGCTCCGCGCCTACGAGCTCCAGGACCAGGGGGCGGACACGGTGGAAGCGAACGAGAAGCTGGGGTTCCCTGCCGACCAGCGCGACTACGGCGTCGGCGCCCAGATTCTGCGCGATCTCGGCGTGCGTCGCATGCGGCTGATGACCAACAACCCGTCCAAGTACGTCGCGCTCGAGGGCTACGGCCTCGAGATCGTGGAGAGAGTTCCGCTCGAGGTCCCACCCACAGAACACACCCGTAAGTACCTCGAGGCCAAAAAGAACAAGATGGGGCACCTGCTCCGCATGGTCTGAGGCCGTTCGAACGTTCCCGGGTTCGCAGATTCGGACGTTCCCGATGTGACAAGCAAGGTCAAACGTAAAATGGGAAAGGCCAAACGGGAGGCAATGCCCTGCGATGGCCCTCGGTTCTTGGTGTTGTGTCCTCCAGGCGACCTTTGACATTTGACCCTGAGGTGTCGCACTGCGACGGCGAGCACCCTCTTGCTTCGCGTGCACTGGGTTACGTCATTCCTTCAATGATGGCTACTCGGGACGCACCAGGGGGCGATCGGGCACGACCACTTGGACGACGACCTCAACGAATTCACGGTCAAATTCAACCGACGCACCTCAACGTCCCATGGCAAGCTCTTCTACCGTCTGGCGCAGCACGCGGTGCGGCTAGGACCGGTTCCTCGGACATAACTCGCGAGGCCACAATCGCTGGAGGGTGGATGAGTGAAGGGATTAGACATGAAGGGATTAGACCTCTTTGCCTTTGACCTCCTGCGACGTACCCTTTGACGACTGGACTGAGTTTCGCTAGTGTTGCGTGCATGGGACGTACGTCTGCAGCGGGCCAGCTGGCTCTGTGGGTCGGGAGGAAGAGCAAGGGTTCGGCGCATCTGCGCTGGGGCCAGGGTGAGCTGGTGCTCGTCGTCACGGGTCTGCAGATCGTCGCCGTTGAGGGCGATGACAACGAGCGACTCGCTGCGGCGTTCGGCCTGACGAGCGGAGGCGAGTGGTTCACCGAGGCGGCATCGGCGGTGAACTCCGGTCAGGTCTCTCAGGCCGAAGCAAATGCCGTCGTTAAACGTGCTGTCGCCGAGAAGCTGAGGGAGTTCTTCACCGCGCCGGATGCCGAGGTGAGCTTCGAGACGGCTCTCCGGTACGAACCTCATGGTCTCACGATCTCGTACCCGCACCTCGTCATGGAGTTGGTGCTGGGACAAGGCGGCGAACAGATCGCGAGTGCTTTCCTGGCGAATCCCGCGCTGATCCTCCGTCGGTTGCCGGACTTCCCGAAGCGTGTCGGCGCACTCGGCCTCACGGACGAGGGGATGGCGATCCTGGCGAAGGTCAACGATCAGCGCACGGCCCAGGAGATAGCCGACCCGTCACCTCACGGCAGGGAGGTGGCCCTCCGGCTGCTCGCGGCCGCGACGGCGGCGGGGCTCGTCGAAGCGGTCGTAAGAATCGCCGAGATCCCGCTGAACACGGCGCAGGCCCCGCGCTTCGGCGTGGCGCCGCGCCGAAGGCTCTGGCCGTGGGTCCTGCTGGTCTTGGTCCTGGTTGGAGCAATCGTTGCCGTCGTCGTGATCCGTCCGTGGGAGAGCGCCCCGCTGGTCGGCGGCGGCGGGCCATGGGCCGTCGCTGTGGACGGCGGGTGCCAGCCCGCGGAGATGGAGCGCCTCTACCGTCGTCAGGAACAGGACAAGCTGAACTTCCGCGTGGTCCCGTTCGGCCGCGGTGAGTCGCAATGCTACCGCCTTATCTGGGGCCATTTCCCCAGCAAGGAGACGGCCGAGGATGTCATCTCGCACCTGCCCCCAACCGTGACCTCGCGGGGGTTCCCACCCCACGTTGTCCGGGTCGAGGGCAGTACGCCTTGAGCACCTGCTGAGAAACAGTTAGAATCGCACGAGATGCCAGCAGAGCTACAACGTGAGGGCCGGTTCGAAGGCGGCGGTTTGCCGCCACTCCTACGGGGATACGTCCGCCGCCTCGCGGTCGGGCGTCTGGATGCCATCATCGGGGACGGCATCCGCCACCTTTGGTTCGAGGCGGGCCAGGCACGCGCGGTGGCTTCCGAGGTCGAGGACGAAAAACTGGGGAAGTGGCTTGTCAGCAGAGGCGTCCTCGAGGAGCATCGCATGGCGATCACGTTGCTGCGCCAGCCCGACGGCATCCGCTTCGGTACGTTTCTAGGGCAGGAAGGCCTGCTCACCGCAGAGGCTCTGACGAAGGAGCTGGAGGCGCTCTCCGTCACTATCGTCTCCCGCATGTTGCTGGAGTCCGGCGACTTCGTGTTCTTCGAGGGCGAGAAGCTGCCGATGGACGCCGTTTCGCTGGGGATGACCACCGGTTCGCTGCTCGCCGCCGCCGTGCGGGCCGTTCCGGATGGAGATCTGCTCTGGAGGCTGATCGGCGGAGACGGTTTCGTGTGGACGGCGCAGGACGCCCTGCTGCTGTACCAGCAGCTTCACCTGACGCCCCAGGAGGGGTACCTGCTTTCCCGCGTGGACGGCACCAGCACGGTCGCGAGCCTGCAGCGTCTCGCACCAATGTCGCGCGGTGAGTTTACGCGCGCACTGGCCGCGCTGGCGGCGGCGGGTATCGTCGAGATCCGATCGATTTCGGCCGCCAAGCCCCTCGCTAAGACAAAGGTCGAGCAGCCACCCGAGCCGGCGCCGGAGGCCGAGGAAGAGCTGCAGTACTCGCCGCAGCAGCAGCGTGAATACGCGGACGTGATCAAGCTGGCGTCCGAGATCAGCCACCGCGACTACTACCGCCGCTTCGGGCTCGCCCCAGGTGCAACGCAGGACCAAGTCCACTCGCGCTACCTCGAGTTCGTCAAGTTGTACCACCCGGACCGTGCCCGCGAGCCCCACCTGCTCTCGCTGCGCAACGAGCTTGCCCAGATCTACTCTGCGCTTCAGGAGGCGTACGAGACGCTCGGACACCCGGAGAGCCGGGCGCGCTACGAGCAGACGCTCTCGACGTCGCAGCGCGTGGACGCCTACAAGGACGAGGAGCGGCGCCGAGGCGCCAGGAACGCCGTTGTGGACGCGAATCTCAAGCGCGCCAGGGAGCTCATCCGCGCGGGCGACGTCGGGATGGCCGTCCAGCTGCTCGACCAGGCTGCGCGTCTCAATCCGACGGCCGAGACGCTTCTCTTGCTTGCTCGCGCGGAGTTCAAGAACCCGATGTGGGGCCAGCGAGCCCTCGATCACCTGAAGCACGCAGTGGCTTTGGCCCCCGAGTTCACCGAGGCGTGGCTGGAGCTCGCCAACTTCTGGGCGATCCGGAACATGACCGATCGCCAGCAGCAGTGTCTCGAGAAGATCCTGGAGTATGACCCCCAAAACGTCGATGTGAAGGCTGCGCTGGGCCACGTAAAGCGGCCAAAGCTGCTCAGGAAGCGTTCGTAGCGCCCGGTCGCCGCCATGCCGTGGCTCCTGGATGGCAACAACCTTGCGGGCGGGAGTCACCGTGAGTCTGTTCGGACCGCGGCCCTCGCGTTGGCGCGGAACGAGCGGGTTCGCATCCTGGTCTTCTTCGACGGCGCGCCGCCGGCCGGCTCCGCCCCCATCGAGAGGCTCGGTGCAGTCGAGGTGCGGTACGTCGGTCACGCCGATGGGGCGATCGTGGCCTTCCTGCGGGGAAAGGGACGAGGCTGGAGGGTGGCCACCGACGACCGCGACCTGGGTGGGCTGGTACGGGCTCAGGGCGCCGAGGTCGTCTCCGGCGCGGCCTTCTGGCAGAAGGTGGCTTCGTCCGGCGCTGGATTCGTGGAGGCGGGTACCGACAGAGGCTGTGGAGTGGTGGAATCCCTCAGCGGACTCCGAGACACGACCCAGCGTCTTCCCGATGGGCCGGTCCGGATACCGCGGGGTATCCGACGCCACAGGCGCCGATGAGGCGTAAAATAGTCGTGGCACCGGAGGCGGCAGGCGCTCGCGATCCCGCATCGGGCGGGACCGAGGAAAGTCCGAACTCCTGATGGGAGCACGCTGGGTAACGCCCAGCCGCGGCAACGCGAGGGAAAGTGCCACAGAAAACACACCGCCCCGCCTCGGGCGGGGTAAGGGTGAAAAGGTGGGGTAAGAGCCCACCGCTTGGCCGGCGACGGTCGGGGCACGGCAAACCCCGTGCGGTGCAAGGCCAAATAGGGGGATCGACGGGACCCATCACCGGATCCGCCGCGAGGCGGGCGATTCCCGGGTAGGCCGCTCGAACCGGCCGGCAACGGTCCGGTCAGAGGAATGAGCGCCCCCTGCCGCAAGGCGGGGACAGAACTCGGCTTATAGCCGCCTCCGTGCCACGTGGAGGGCCCAACCGGGCCCTCTGCGTCTTTTTGAGTCTTCGCGTGCATGTTCCCGACCATAGGGGAAGGGTGGACGTGTCAGGTCCACTGGGTCTAGAGCTTCAACAACCACGTGTACGCTGCTGCGACGGCAAGACACGGGAGCGCTAGGCACCGGAGCCCCTTGGTTGCATGCGCAAGGAACGCCAAATATCGGTCGTTGAGTTCGGCCAGGCCTTTGCCCCGAAGGAGGCGACGGATGGGAGCCATGCGCCGCCCGAACGCTGAGTGGAAGAACGGATTCGGTGAACCCATGGCCTCCCATTCAGCCTTGTGTCGTTTGCGCAATCTCACGTAGAAGAGGACAAACGTCAGCCCATAGAGGACCGCCAAGATCACGAAAGCCCCGGCTGCCACGTGCGCAATGGGGCTCGGCATGTGTGCATCAGTGTCCTCTTGAGACATCGTACCTCGCAACTGAGTGGCCGATGAAGGCACGGGGCCGTCGCGGCAGAAGGCCCAGGACCAGTCCAGGCTAGAATCATCTGGTGAGCGCGCGAGTGCGTCCGCTGCCGGAGCCGGTGCCGCCCGGCGGGAAGATCGGCGTGATGGCTCCCGCCGGCCCGTGCCCGCCGGAAGCTCTCGCGGCAGGCGTCGACTTCCTGCGCGGGCAGGGGTTTGAGGTACTTCTAGCTCCGAACGCTCTCTCCCGCGCAGGATACTTCGCGGGGTCGGACCGGGAACGGCTCGACGGTATCGTGTGGCTAGTCGATCAGGGAGTTCACGCTCTCGTTGCTGCTCGCGGAGGCTACGGCGCGATGCGCCTCCTTCCCGACCTACCGTGGGACCGCTTCGCGTCGTGGCAGAGGTGGGTGGTGGGGTTCTCGGACGTCACGGCCCTGCATGCCGCACTCGCCACTCGTTTCCCAAGAGCCACGCTCCACGGGCCGATGGCGGCCTCGCTGGCCCGCGACGCCCGCGGCGCCGGGTTGCTGCTGGCCTGGCTCTCCGGGCATGGTGCGCGCAGGCTGTTCGAGCTGGGTAAAGGGGATGTGCTCCGGCCCGGGGTCGTCCGAGGAGTCTCGGCGGGAGGGACGCTCTCGGTCCTGGCAGCCCTCGCAGGGACGCCGTTCGAGCCGGACTACGAGGGGTGCGTCCTCTTCCTGGAGGATGTGGGAGAACCCCTCTACAGGCTCGACCGTTTGTTGACCCAACTGCGGCTGTCCTCTAGACTCGGGCGCGCGAGAGCCGTGGTTGCGGGAAGGCTGGCCCGGTGCGGACGGGGCGAGGCGAATTGGCGAGAGCGCTGGCGAGAGCTCCTGCTGGAGGCGGCGCCCGACGCGGTCGTCGTGGAAGGGCTGGCATTTGGTCATGGGGGCGTGAACGTCCCGTTCCCGCTCGGAGTCGAGGTCGAGGTGGACACGATCCGAGGCGAGATCGCCTGGGGAGGTGGTTAGGTGCCGAAGGTCCGGGTCGTCGGCGGTGGTGAGTCGAGCAAGCTCAGCGAGCTGCTGGCAAGGTTCGCCGCAGGGTCCGTGATCTTCCGCGAGGGCGATCTCGGAAGCGAGATGTACATCATCCAGAAGGGGCACGTCCGGATCTCCCTGCACATCGGCGACAAGGAGCGCGAGATGGCGGTGCTTGAGAAGGGCGACTTCTTCGGGGAGATCGCGCTGCTCAACCAATCTCCGGCACGCTCCGCCACGGCGACCGCCGTCGACGAGGTCGAGGTGCTGAAGCTCCGGACGACGGACCTCGACCTGCTGCTTCGGCGTAAGCCCGACATCGCGATCCGCATGATGATGAAGCTCTCGGAGCGCCTCCGCGAGACCAACCGCCGCTTCGAAGAGCTCGGCTCCCGAACCGAGCTCGCCGCTCTCACCCCCGCGCCTGCGAGCCAGGGGATAGAGGCGCGGGCAGTCCTCGTCCACGAGTCTTCCGGGAGGATTTTCCCGGTCCGCCCGAAGGGGGACACCACGCTGGGCCGCCACGACCCTGTCACTGGTGTGACCCCCGACATCGATCTCAGCCGCCTCGATCCGGAACGCACAGTTTCCCGACGCCACGCCGCCATCCGCGTGGCGGAGGGGAAACTCACGATCACCGAGGTTGGCTCTTCGACCAACGGGACTTTCGTGAACGGCATCCGGCTGGAGCCCCTGAAGGCGAGCCCTCTCGCTGACAGCGACACGGTGCAACTCGCGCTCGTCACCCTTAGGTTCCACGTGATCTTCGGCGGCGGATGAAGCTCACCTTCGCGAGCCCGCTGTCGGCGATAAGGGGAGTCGGCGCCGCGGGTGAGCGGGTACTGAACTCCGCCGGCCTGGCTACGGTCCGCGACGTGCTGTGGAATCTGCCGCACCGTTACGAGGACCGGTCCGAACCGCAGCGGATCGCGTCGTTGACCCAGCCCGACACGATGGCAACGGTGGGTGGGCGCTTGGTCCAGGTGATCGAGCGCCGCGCGCGGAACAGGCGGCTGCGGATCGTCGAGGCGATGGTCGACGATGGAAGCGGCTCACTGCCGATCGTCTGGTTCAACCAGCCGTACCTCGCATCGACGCTACACGAGGGCATGCGCGTCTGGCTCTATGGGGCACTGAAGCCTGCCCGCAGCGGGTGGGGCCTGCAGCTGGTCGCCCCCGAGTGGGAGATCGAAGACGAGGAGAGCGAGCCCATCCACCTCGGTCGCATCGTGCCGATGTACCGTCGCCTCGGGAGCTGGAGCGGGCGCCGGGTGCGGACCCTGGTTTCCAGAGCGCTCGAGGGCTTGGGCCAGGTAGTAGACCCGCTGGCAGGGATGCTGCCCGACGATCTGCGCCTCGTGCCTCTCGGCGAGGCCCTCAGCGGCGTGCATTTCCCGCAGCCGCCCGGCGCCGGCGTCCCCGCCACGGATGCCTTCTTCGATCAGCTGGCTCAACGTCGGACGCCGGCGCACCGGCGGCTGGCTTTCGAGGAGCTGCTCGCGCTGGCCCTGGTGCTCGAACGGGAGCGAGGGCGGCGCCACAGCCAGCGCGCGCCGATATGCAACATCACCGAGGAGGTCCGCGACAGCGCGCGCCGCGTGCTCCCGTTTCGCCTCACCGAAGCGCAGAAGCGGGCAATCGCCGAGATCGTGTCGGACCTGCAGCGCACGTACCCGATGGCACGTCTCCTGCAGGGCGACGTCGGGTCCGGCAAGACGATCGTCGCCGCACTGTCGGCGCTCGTGGTCCTTGCGTCGGGGCATCAGGTGGCCCTGCTCGCGCCCACCGAGCTTCTCGCCCAGCAACACTACTCGACCCTCACCGGTCTTCTTGGGCCGACGTTGTTCCGCCCGGAGCTTCTGATCGGGTCGCTGGCGGCTGCCGAGAAGCGACGGGTGCGCGACTGTCTCGCGGACGGCAGTGCGCACTTCGTCGTCGGCACACACGCCCTGCTCGAAGACGCGGTCGTATTCGGCCGGCTCGGCCTCGCGATCATCGACGAGCAGCACCGTTTCGGGGTCGCGCAGCGCCAGGCTCTGATCGAGAAAGGAGAGGCGCCCCATCTGCTCGTGATGACCGCGACGCCGATCCCGCGCTCGCTGGCGCTGTCGCTGTACGGGGACCTCGACTTTTCGGTCCTCGACGAGATGCCGCCCGGGCGGACGCCCGTGCGTACCGCGATCCGCGACGACTCGGCACGGCCGAAGCTCGCCGAATTCCTGCGCGGGGAGGTGGCCGGCGGCGGCCAGGCGTACTGGGTGTTCCCGCTGATCGAGGAGTCGGACAAGATCTCCGCGCGCGCAGTTGAAACTCATGTGCGGGCTGTGCGGCAGTCCCTGCCTGGTGTCCGGGTGGGGGTGGTTCATGGGCGCACGCCGGCCGCCGAGCGGGAGGCGACGATGGCAGCGTTTGCCGCGGGAGAGATCGGCGTTCTCTGCGCCACGACCGTGATCGAGGTCGGAGTCGACGTTCCGAACGCCTCGGTGATGGTGATCGAAAATGCGGAGCGCTTCGGCCTGGCGCAGCTCCACCAGCTGCGCGGGCGGGTCGGGCGCGGGAGACGACGGTCGTTCTGCGCGCTGCTGGCAGGCCCCGAGTGCTCTCATGAGGCGAAAGAGCGGCTCGAGTTGCTTGCCGCAACGGCTGACGGGTTCCGCATCGCCGAGGAAGACTTCCGTCTCCGCGGTCCGGGGGAGTTCACAGGGCTGCGGCAGTGGGGGAGGCCGGAGTTCCACGTCGCGAGCCTGTGGCTGCACCGGAGGGAACTCGAGGCCGCCCGTGCGCTCGCGGCGACAGCTGCGGCCAGCGGCCAGCTCGAAGCCGTGGCGGCGGCCTTGAGCTGCCCTGGCGGTGTGGGGCCCGGTGTCCCCGTCGGGTAGGCCGTCCGCCCGCCCCCGCCGGACCTGGTCCGGCTCCCGGGCGGCGGAAACAGGCTAGAATCTCGATCATGGCAAACGCCGAGCACGTGCGGCTGCTGCTGACACCGGACTGGTCGCGATGGCGTGCCGAGAACTCCCGCATCATCCCCGACCTCGTGGACGCGGAGCTAGGCGGCCGGAACCTCCGCGGCGCGGACCTCTCGCGAGCGATCATGACGCGCGCCGACCTGCAAGGAGCGGATCTCACGGGCGCATCACTCGCCAACGCCCAGGTGGACGGCGCATCGCTCGGAGGGGCCGTCTTGGACAGCGCCGACTGCACCGGCGTCCGCTTCGACCTTCTCGAGGCCCGCGCATGCTCGATGAAGGGAACGGTGCTGACCGGTGCCACGTTCCGCGGTGCCGACTTTGCCGGCAGCGACTTGTCCGGAGCCAAGCTCGCCCAGGTGAACCTCGAGGGAGCGCTCTTCGACAACGTCAACCTCACCGACGCCGATCTGACGGGTGCGACATTGAGGGGCACGCGTCTTGACCGGGCTGTCCTGGCGAACGCCACGCTCGTAGGCGCGAACCTGGAGGGTGTGACGCTGGCCGGAAACGACCTGCGCGGAGCGAACCTCGGGGACATCGAAGGCACCCGGGCCCAGTTTCCGGGTGCCAACCTCGCCGGCGCCCGGTTCGTCAAGGCGAAGCTCCGCGAGGCCAACTTCCTTCGCGCCGAGCTCCCCGGCGCGGATTTCGACGGCTCGGACATTAGTCACACAACGTTCCGGTTCGCCAATTTGGAGGGTGCCCGGATCGTGAATTGCGACGCCCAGGCCGCCGACTTCCGGGATGCTATGCTGCTGAACACCGAGCTGAGCGGCGCCCAGATGGCGGCTTCACAGCTCGCCGGCATCGACTTCAGGTCGCCGAAGCTGGGCCGGCTCTCGCTGGTGCGGGCGAACCTCACCGGCGCTACCTTCCTCCAGTGTAGTCTCAAGGGGTTCCGGTTCGACCAGGCCCGCATGGAGGGGGTCGACATGCGCGAGGTCAACCTGGAGGGGGCGAAGCTCGACGGGGCGATCCTGACGGGCGCAACCCTGCGGGGGAGCCGGATCCGGCAGGCTTCGCTCGTGGGCACAGTTGCCATCGACGCCGATGTCTCCGGGTGCGACCTCATCCTGGCCGACCTGCGTGACGCGGATTTCTCGCGCGCCGACCTGCGCTTCACGCGCCTCGTGGGCGCCAACTGCAAGCACACGAAATTCCGGTTTGCCGACTGCCGCAAGGCCGACTTCACCAAGGCCGCCGTCGGATCAGCGAACTTCTGGGGCGCGATGATCGGCGGAGCGGCGATGCCGCTCTCCGCCCTTCACTGGCGGATCGGAAGGATGGTCACAGCGATCCTGTCGGCCACGCAGCGCAAACGCGAGGCGAAGGAGAAGCGCGAGCAGGAGCGGCGCATCAGAGAAACCGTCCGCCTGGTTCGGGAGCTCGAGGAGAAGGACCCGAGGCTGCGCCGCCAGGCGCAGCGCTCCGCCCGCTCGCAAACACCACCGCAGTGACACTGGGGGGGCCGCCGGCCGCAGCATCGCCGCAGCGGCCTACGCTCTGTCCGCAAGGTCCGGCGGGACCGTGAGGCCTGTCACGGCCTCGCGCCCGTCCAACAGCCGGGACGCTCCCCGCATCAACAGGCGGCGTGCCGGCCGCCAGCGTCCCCGCTGGGCGTGCCACACCGCCGCTGAGAGCATGATGAGGCCCTGCAGCCATAGCCGCTCGTCGCCGTCGAGCGTGCGTCAGACCCGTTCCCAGCACTCATGGGCGCTCCAGTACCACCCCGCGCGATACTCGGCCAGCCTGCCCGCGAGGAGCGACTGACGGTCGTCACGGTCAGGCAAAGAACACCCAGGTTGCGAGCGCAAACACCGGTACCAGAAAAGGCAGGGTGTACCGGACGATGTAGCCGAAGAAAGAGGGCATCTTGACGCCCGCACTCTCTGCGATCGATTTGGCCAGGAAGTTGGGCGCGTTGCCGATATAGGTGTTTGCGCCCATGAACACCGCTCCGGTGGCAATGGCCTGCAGGATCTCCGGCCTCTCGCCGATCAGCCTCAGAACCCCTTCGTGCTCGGGCAGGCCGTACTGCAGGCGGCCGAGCGCGGTCGAGAGCGACGTCAGGTAGGTGGGGGCGTTGTCAAGCAGCGAAGAGAGTCCGCCGGTAGCCCAGAAGAAGACTGCCGGTGTCCGGACCGTACGGATGACAAAGCCGAGCGCTCCGCGATCGCCCATTCTCAGCATCGCGAGGACGGGGATCATGGTCACGAAGATACCCGCGAACAGGATCGCCACCTCGCGGATCGGCTCCCAGGCATGGTCGTTCTGCTCCCTGAGCTGAGGCGAGGTGGTAAGCCACGACCCCGCTGCCATGAGGAGCATGACCCCGTCGCGGACCAGCCCTTCGATGCCTCGCTGCACCCCGAGGATCGATACGGAGCCGGGGCTCCAGTTTCCCGAGAGAATGACGGCGGCGAGAACGCCCACGAGGAACGCCAGGTTGTGCCAGCCTTCGATGCGGATGGGCTCGCGCGGTCCCTCGGGATCGTCGCGGACGTCTGCCTCCTCTCGGCGCCAGTGCCAGGCGTCCACCGCGAGATAGGCCGCGACCAGGCACGCGACGACCAAGGCCATCTCCCGCCAAAGACGCAGGGTCCAGAAGAACGGCACTCCGTGGAGGAAGCCGAGGAACAGGGGAGGGTCGCCAAGCGGCGTGAGTGCTCCGCCGATGTTCGCCACGAGGAAGATGAAAAAGACCACCGTATGGGCCCTGTTGCGGCGGCGCCGGTTCGCGCGCAGGAGCGGCCTGATGAGGAGGACGGTGGCTCCGGTCGTACCGATCCAGGACGCGAGGGCGGTGCCCACGACAATGATCATTGCGTTCACCGGCGGGGAACCTCGAAGGGTACCCCTGATCAGGATGCCGCCACCGATCGAGTAGAGGGACCCGAGGAGTAGCACGAACGGCAGGTAGTCCGCGATCGCGGTCTGCGCGAGGGCGTGGACTGCTGGAGAGCCGTAGGCCGCGAGGAACGGGATCGCGAGGACCAACGCCCACCCCGCTGCGACCTTTGGGAAGTGGCGCAGCCAGAAGCGCTGTGCCAGGAGCGGGAGGAGTGCGATCGAGAGGAGCATACCAAGGAAGGGCAGGGCGCTCCATAGGGGCAGCGCGATGCCGAGACGTGGATCACCTGCCTCCGCCGCCCGGACAGGACTGGCTGCGACGAAGGCGAGGAACGCCACCGCAAGCCCTCCCAGTTTCCGCACAGGTGGCCGCATGGCCTGGGTCGCCTTCATCCTCGCAAGCTCGGCAGCCCAGAGGCTAACACAGCAGATCCGGGGTCGAAGGCATGGAGGGTGTCAATCATCAACAGATCTACGGCAGCCGAGGGGCTGAGGAGCAGAGGCGCAGAGGAGCAGAGAAGGGAAGACCCATTTTCACTGCCGGGCGGGAGACACCCGTTCAAACCTGGTGGCCCGTGGCGGTAGGATAGTGGGGCAGGAGGATCCATGATCCCAGTTTTGGACAGCAGAGGCATGCGCGAGGTGGACCGCGTGACCATCAGCAAGCTGGGGCTGCCAAGCCTCGTGCTGATGGAGTCGGCCGCATCGGCCGTGAGCGAGATCGTGTCGGAGCGATTTCCTGACGCGGGGCGCGTTGTGATGGTGTGCGGGCCGGGAAACAACGGCGGGGATGGGCTCGCGGTTGCACGGCAGTTGCGGTGTCAGGGCTTCGACGTCAAAGTCGGCATGGTCGCTGCGAGGCGCGAGCTACGGGGGGATGCAGCGGTCCAGTTCGAACTCGCGCGCAGGTTCGACGTGCAGATCCGCGACTGCGCTCGGGCGACCGAGGTCCGCCTCGCAGAACTGGTGGCGGACGCCGATGTGGTCGTTGACGCCCTCTTCGGAACCGGTCTCGATCGGCCCCTGAGGGGGCGTTGGGCCCAGGCCGTGCGCCTCATCAACAGGGCGGGGGTACCGGTGGTCGCGGTGGACGTCCCATCGGGCCTGCAGGGCTCTTCCGCCGACGTGCCGGATGAGGCCGTCCTAGCCTTGGTGACCGTCACTTTTGGCGCGCCGAAGGTCGCTCATGTCTTGCCACCCGCGTGCTGGCGGTGCGGTGACGTGGCGGTGGCCGATATCGGCATCCCCCCCTGGGTCATCGAACGACGGGCTGACCTGGCGCTCGTCGAGGCCGAGGACGTGAGCGAATGGCTGCCGAGACGTCCGGCGGACTCTCACAAGGGGAGGTTTGGGCACCTGCTCGTTGTTGCCGGACGCGAGGGGAGGGCGGGGGCGGCGGCGCTCGCGGCGCGCGCGGCGGTGGCAATGGGATCGGGTCTCGTCACCGTCGCGACGGTTCGGGCCGCAGTGAGGCCGATCCAGTCGCTGGTGCCGGAAGCTATGGTGGACCCGCTCCCCGCGGGCGAGGACGGTGCCGTGAGCGGCGAAGGGATCGAGGCGTCGCTCGACAAGGCTACGGCTCTCGCGGTCGGCCCGGGTCTGGGCCTCGGGGACGGGCCGCGCAGGTTGCTCTCGACGATTCTTGAGAGGTGGTGCGGCCCGCTGCTGCTGGATGCGGACGCGCTCACGCTCCTGGCGGGCAAGCTCAAACCGCTGCGCGGCCGAGACGTCCCGGCGGTGCTGACGCCGCACCCGGGCGAGTTGGGGCGGCTGCTCGGCGTCTCTACCGCCGACGTTACCCGGGATCGCCTCGGCGCCGCACTCGCCGCTGCCAGGAAGGCCGGCGCCATCGTGCTCGCCAAGGGGGCGCACACCGTGATCGTAGGTGGCGAGGGTTGGAGCCTGGTCAACCCGACAGGCACGGCCGGTCTCGCCTCCGGCGGTGCCGGCGATGTGCTCACCGGGGCGATCGGCGCCTTTCTGGCCCAGGGCGTCCCTCCCAAGGAGGCGGCGGCCGCCGGTGCGTGGTTGCACGGGCGAGCCGCCGAGCTGGCGGGGGAGCGTCACACGGGTGCGGTCCCTGCGAGCGTGCTGGTGAGGCAACTGACGAAGGCCGAGGCGGAAGTGCGGCGGCTCGCGTGAGCGGCGACGGCATTCCTCTCCGAGTCGATCTTCCCGATTCGGCAGCGACGGAGGCGCTCGGCGCACGCCTGACGCCGCCCCTGCGCCCGGGGGATCTGATCCTGCTCGAAGGGCCGCTCGGGGCCGGCAAGACCACCCTGGTCCGCGGGCTCGTGGCCGCCCTTGGAGGCGACCCAGGCGAGGTGTGCTCGCCGACCTTCGTGCTGCTGGAGAGCTACGCGGTTCTTGCCGGACCTATCCATCGCCTCCACCACGCGGACCTCTACAGGCTGCGCGGTCGCGATGCCGCGCCGCTCGACGAGGTCGGCCTCGGCGAGGTGCTCGAGGACCCGGAAGGCATCACTGCGGTGGAGTGGCCCGAATCGTGGGCGTGGCTCGGCGGCCTGGCCCAGCGGGTCCTCCGGGTCCGGCTCGAGCATCGCTGCGACTCCAGGTACGCCCGCGTGGAGTGGATCGATTCGTGAGGGCCCGACGCCTCTGGATCTCGGAGGTTCGAAGATCTTGACGTGGGCGACCAGCAGAGGAGCAGAGGGGCCGAGGAGCAGAGGAGAAAGACACAGTTTCAGTCTTACCCGCTTCTAGCTCCTCTGCGCCTCTGCTTGTTGTGGGGTTGAGAGAACACTCGGACGTTCGGACGGCCTTGTGTTAGAGGTGAACCAGCCGGCAGAGAGGGCGTCGATCAGCGCTTGAAAAACCCGGTTTGAGGTTTCTCAGGAGCGGCCTTGGCCCCGCCAGCCAGCTGTTGGTTCAGCTCGCGGATGCGCTCGTTCAGCTTCTCGATGCGGACTTCCGCGTCGCGCATCTGCCGGTCCTTCTCGACGCGGGCGGCCTCGAGCTGGTTTCGGAGCTCTGCGGCGGTCGTGCTGGTGGTTGTCAGTTCCTGCCTCATGGCCGCAACCTGGCCCTCGAGCTGGGCGTTGACCTCGTCCTTCTCGAGGGTGCGCTGCCGCCACCGCTCCTCCTGCTCCTCGTAAAGGCGCTTGATCTCCATGAGCTCGACAATGCTCGCAAAGTCGGCGGGCGATGGTGCCACGGTGCCCTCCCGCTGCGTCTCTTCGATTTTCGGGAAGAGCTTGCGCAGCTTTAGTGACAGGTCGTCCGGGTCGTTCGACTTCTCCCGGGCCACGTCGTAATTGATGACCCCGTTCGCGAGAAGCGCGACCAGGCTCTGGTTCATGGTCTGCATGCGGAAGTACGCGACGGAGTTCTCGATCTCGTCGTGGATCTCTTTGATCTCCCCGTGGTCGATCTGGCTTGAGATCTTGGGGGAGTTGACCAGCACCTCGATAGCCGGCGCCAGTCCCTGCCCGTCGGCGCGGTTGACCAGCTGCATCGAGACGACGGCTCGCAGCACCTGGGCGAGCTGAGCGCGGATTTGTCCCTGCTGGTCCGGAGGAAACAGGTCGATGATGCGGTCGATCGTCTGGCTGGCGTTGTTGGTGTGCAGCGTCGAGAACACGAGGTGGCCGGTCTCGGCGGCTGTGATCACGGTCGAAACGGTGTCGAGGTCGCGCATCTCGCCCACCATGATGACGTCGGGGTCCTGCCTCATCGTGTTGCGCAGGGCCTCGCGGAAAGCCGGCGTGTCGGTGCCCACTTCGCGTTGCGAGATCGTCGCCATGTGGTCGGTGAACAGGAACTCGATCGGATCCTCGATGGTCACAATGTGGCAGGGTCTGGTGTGGGCGATATCCTGGATGATGGCGGCGAGAGTCGTGGACTTGCCCGAGCCAGTGGGTCCCGTGATCAGCACGAGCCCGGCAGGTAGCGCCGAGAAGCTGCCGACCACCTCGGGGAGGAGTAGGTCATCGTAGTTCTTGATGTCGAACGGGATGCGGCGGAACACCGCCGCGATCGAGCCGCGCTGCTGGTAGAAGTTGCATCTGAAACGCGCCACTCCGGCCACGCCGTATCCGATGTCGACCGACTGCGTCTCCTCGAACTTCTTTCGCTGCATGGGGGTGAGCAGCGGTATCACCATGTCCTCGATGTCCTTAGGTTTGAGGGCGACGGACTTGATCGGCACCAGTTTGCCCTGCACGCGAAGAAGTGGAGGACGGGTGGGCTTGAGGTGGAGGTCAGACGCACCCTTCTTCGTCATGAACTTCAGAAGGTCGTCCAGACCTAGCGGCGCGTCCATGGGGAGAATCTAGCATCGCGCGGCAACGGGGGTCAACGAACCCGGCGCCGGAGGAGGAATTTGCGCGCCTGGCCGGGCGTCCGCACATCGCCTCGAGCCTGGGCCGCGCGAAGCGCTCTCACGGCCTCACCACGCGAAGCGTCTGGCGGCAGGCTCAAGAGGTCGGCGACCTCCTCGCCGCCCAGGAGCGAATGTCGGGCAGCGAATCGCCGCTGCCACACGAGGAGGGAACGGGCCGGTACCTCGAGGCTGACTCCGCCCAGGTCGGCGCGAGCTACGGCCCAGGCCAGCGCCGGTTCCACCAGGTCGCCGGCCTCGACTGCAAGCTGGCGCGAGCCGGGCCGATCGCGGTCGAGGAGGCCAAGGAGGCGCTCCCCGAAGGCGACAGCTTCGGACGAACGCTGGGCGGTGCGGGGCGGCAAGCCAATCGCCGCCAGTGCTGCAGCAGCAAAGTCATACTGCCACGGCCCAGGGAAGCCCCCGGCTGGTGCTGCCAGGATCGCCGGCGCGACCTCGGCGGCGCCGCGTGCAAGGCCGCGGTGCGAGGGCCGTCGAAGCTGCTGGAGAGCGCCGGCCATGCGGGCGAGGTCGGCGCCGTGGCGGAAGCCCTCCCAGGCCGGGAAGAGGAGGGGAAGGACCCCTAGTCGCTCGGCCGCCGAGATGGCCCTTTCGACGGCGGCCCCCGCCAGGAGCTTGCGGAGCTCATCACACACCCGCTCGTGAGCGACGCCGCGCAAGCGGCGGGCGGCACTTCCAAGGTGGCGCTCGGTTTCGGCCGTGAGCCGAAGCTGGGGATGGGATGCGAGCAGCCGGAGCCCGCGCAGCACGCGGAGAGGGTCGTCCATCAGGTTCTCCGGGCGAACGACGCGGATGCGGCCTGCAGCCAGGTCCTCGAGGCCTCCCACGAGATCGAGAAGTGGCCCCCTCGGCAAGCGCCAGAAAAGAGCGTTGACCGTGAAGTCCCGGCGAAGGATGTCCCGCTCGATGCCGTCGGCGATCCCCCAGACATCGACCTGAAGTCGTCCTCCGGCCACTCGCCAGGTCGCGAGAGGGGGGCGGCCGAGAGGAAAGCAGTGGCCGCCGACCAAGCCGGCGAGGGCGGTCGCGGCGCGCTGTGCGTCACCGGTGACCGAGATGTCGAAGTCGTGCGTGGGGAGGCCGAGGAGTCGATCGCGCAGCGAGCCGCCGGTCAGGAAGAGATCTCCGCAACCCTGGATCCTGCCGATACGTCTCAGACCGGCAGAGGCGAGAAGCCGGCGCGCGGCCTCCGGGCCGGTCACCCTTCGCCCGTCCAGAGTGGAAGCTCGACGAAGAACCGGCTGCCGCTACCTGCCTGGCTATCGGCCCAGACCCTCCCGCCCATGGCCAGGACGAGCCTCCTGACGATGGCCAGACCGAGGCCGGAGCCGCTGGAGAGGCCATTGCCCTGAACTCGCACGAACTCGTCGAAGATGTGCGGCAGGGCATCCGCCGGGATGCCGACGCCGTTGTCGCATACGCAGAGCAACGCACGGTCGTCGTGGCACTTTGCCGAGACCGCAACCTCGCCCGCGGGGCGCGTGTACTTGAGGCCATTCTCGATCAGGTTGCGCAATACCTGCCGGAGGCGCTCCTCATCGGCGCGGGCGGTGACGTCGTCCACATCGTTGCCAGCGAGGCCGACGTGTGCGGACCGGGCAATGGGCCGAAGCTCCTCGAGCACCGCTGCGACACAGGCTTGGACCGAGACAGGCCCCAGCGTCAGGGGGAGGCGGCCGCTCTCGATCGCGGCGAGATCCAGCAGTTCGTCGGTGAGACGTTGCAGACGCTCGGCACCGTGGGCGGCTCCCCGGACGAATTCGAGTTGCTGCTCGGAGAGCCCGACGGCAAGATCGTCGGAGAGCGCTTCGAGGTACGAACGCAGGATCGCCAGAGGCGTCTTGAGCTCGTGGGCTGCGTCCGACACGAAGCGATCCCGCACTCGGGCATAGTCCGCAAGCAGGGTGTTCGTGCTCTCAAGCTCCCGGAGTTTTTCGGCCAGCGTGTGCCGGATGGCACGTTCCCGCACACGACGCCGAGCCTCAGGGTGAGGCTCGAGCAGCAGCAGGTGGCGGTCTCCTGGGAGGCTGGCTGACCAGCCGATAACCTCAACTTCGTCCTGGCCCCGAATGAGCGCTGCCTCCCATCGCGTACCGTGGGTTTCCCACTGTCGCTCGGGGCGAAGCCGGAGGCGCGGCAAATCAGCGGAGACTGCGGCCTCGCGCCAGTGGAGCAGCCAGCGGGCACGTGCGTTGCTGCGCAGCACATGGCCGGACGCATCAAGCACCAAGGCGGGCAAGGGGAGAAGGCGGATCTGGGTTGCTTCGGCGCGATCAGGAGGCGCGGGCAGACCGAGCTGGCTCGCCACCTCGGCCAGCGGGACGCGCGACAGGCGGTGCAGGAGGAGGTGAGCAACCAGCGTTGCGAGGGCAAGATCATCGTCCCTGGCGGGGTGGTAGAACGAGACCTTGAGAACTGCAGATTCGGCGGCGGGGCTGGTCCTGAAGATCGGGTATGCGGCCAGGCTTCTCACGCCGGCCGTTTCGAGGACCTCGCGCGCCGTCCTCAGTTCGGCGGCGGTCCCGACATCGGCTATGACGAACGGCGTGCTTGTCCGGCTCGTCTGGAGAAGCTCCGGGTAGCGGTCCGAGTAGACGACCAGGTCGTGAGTTTCGTGCTCCGCCGAACTTGCGAAGACACGCCACCTGCCGGCCGTCTCGGGAAGGAGGAGAGAGACCCGACCCGGTGCAACCGCGCTGGAGAGGCGGGAGATGACCGCTCGGAGCATTGAGGCGACCTGAGCGCGGGAGGCGAGGTCGATGGCGATCTCGCCAGCCACCGCGGTACCCTCAGGTGATAGGCGTCCTCTCGTCTCGGCGCACAGCTGACAGTCCCTAGGCTCATGAGGCAGGAACCACGTCGTGGCAGAGATCCCTTCGACCATTGGCTGCACGTGCAAGACAAATTCAGTCTAGCACTGTGCCCAGAGGGTTCAGCGATGGACGAGCCGGAGATTTGCCTGCGCGCCGGACGCCGAGAAATCGTCGAGGAGCGTGCTACCATCGACCTCGACTGCCATGGGGAACGGACCCGCGGCGGAGTCGGGATGGATGCCAGCGAAAAGCCCCTGAGTCGCGTGGCGCGCCAGTGACTGCAACGCCCCTCGCGCTAGCCCTGTTCCTTGCAGTCAACCACACCGTGGTTGTTCCCTTGCCGGACGGGGGACGGGTGGAATGGCGGCGGGGCGACGCTCCCCAGCTCTTCGTCTTGCCTTCGGCCGGAGAGGGGTGGACCAAGCTCGCTCTCCGGGTCATCGGCAGCGCCAAGAACGCCAACGACTTGCGGGACGCAAACGAGCCGCTGGCCACGCCTCTGACGGGCATCCGCGTGCGAGTGCCGTGGCCCCTGCTGAAGGGCGAATTGCGACTGGCCTGCGTCAGGGCTCTCTTTCCCCACGATCGCCGGACCGAGGCCGGATGGGAGCACGAGATCGTCGCGCCCTGGGGAGGCGACGGGGAGTCGTGGTGGGAGCTTGCGGAGTGGTTCTGCGGCGAAGGCTCCCACTACCCAGTGCTCCGCGAGGCCAGCCCCGGGCTGGGTCTATTCCCGCCGCCTGGCAGTCGGGTATTGATCCCGGCTGCGCTACTCCTGCCGGAGTTCCGGGCGGCTCCGGCCGCAGTGGCGCGGGAGCCGCAGGCGACGCCACGTCCGCAGGAATCGTCCGTGGCCGAAGAACGGGAGAGCGCATCCGAGACCGCACCGCCGGCGCCGCTCCCGCCCCGGACGGTCTTCCCGGTTTCCACCCCGGCGGCGCACTCGGAAGGGGGTTCGGCCCCTGGTGGCCTCCAGTACCAGGACGGCGAGGCCGTGTACCGCCTGAGGCCGGGCGAAGCCCTCTACTCGGCTGTTGTCGTGAGGTTCACGGGTCAGCTGCACGCGGCCGACGTGAATGCGACGGCGGCGGAGATCGCGAGGAAATCCGGCATCAGCGACGTGACGGCGATCCCGGTCGGGTTTCCCGTTCGGATTCCGTTCGACTTGCTGCTCCCCGAGTTCCTACCTCCCGGTCATCCAGGTCGCGCGGCTTGGGAGAAGGACAGGGAAGAGCTCGCGGCGATCAAGAGGCTGATCCGAGCGGCCAATCTGGACGGGATCCACGTCGTCCTTGACGCTGGGCACGGGGGAGCGGACACGGGCGCGATAGCGGACGGCATCTGGGAGAGCACCTACGTGTACGATGTCATGAGCCGGGTCAAGCGTGTCCTCGAGGAGGAGACCAAGGCGACCGTGTGGACGACGGTGCAGGATCCCGCATTCACGCGGCCGAACCTGCAGAAGGATGTCCTGCCACAGACCCGGAGCCAACGGTTACTGGTCGATCCCCCTTACGACCTCTCAGATCCGACGACAGGCGTCCACCTCCGCTGGATCCTGACCAACTCACTCCTGCAGAGGCTCACGCGTCAGAAGGTCAGCCCCGAGAGAGTGGTGTTCGTCTCGATCCACGCCGACTCGCTGCACCCCGCGGTCCGAGGCATGATGGTCTACGTTCCCTCACGCTCACTGAGGGGCTCGCGCGCTCCATGGCAGCGGGTGGCATACCCTTGCCGCGAGTCGCGGTCGCTGGAGGCGCCGCTCTACCCGCTGGCGTTCAGGTCGCGCTCCGAGGCGTTGTCGACTCAGCTTGGCGAGGCGATCGTGCGCTCGGCCCAACGCTTTGCGGTCCCCGTGCATGCCTATGAGCCGGTCCGCTCCTCGGTTCTGCGAGGAGGATCGCGATGGGTTCCGGCGGTGCTGAGGTACTCCCTGGTCCCGAGCTCGGTCCTCATCGAGATCTGCAACCTCAACAACGAGCAGGACAGGCAAACGTTGCTCACGTGGAAGTTCCGAGAGAAACTCGCGCACGCGATCGCGGCCGGGTTGGCGGAGGGATTCTCACGGTGAGCTGGAGGGCCCTTTTTGGCCTCGGAGCAGCGGTCCTCGCGGTCTCGTTCGGCGCGCCGCTCGCCAGGATGACCGATGCAGCACCGCTCGCCGTGGCGATGTGGCGGATGTGCCTGTCGGTGGCTTTCCTGCTGCCGCTCGTGACGCTCAGGGGCGGCTGGAGCGTTCCGCCACGGCATCGCCCAGCGGCGATTCTCGCCGGCATCCTGCTCGGGCTGCATTTCGGCCTGTGGATCCCATCGCTTTGGCTGACGAGCGTCTCGGCATCCGTGGTGCTCGTGACAACGAGCCCCTTGTGGGTGCTGCTGCTGTCGCCGCGGTTCCTGGGGTCGGCGATCGGCGGTCGCAACCTGGCGAGTTTCGTGTTGGCGCTGACAGGTGTCGTGATCATCGTGGGGGGCGACCTGACGCTCTCGCCGAAGGCGCTGCTGGGCGACGGCATGGCTCTCGCAGCGGCGGGCTGCATGGCGGGGTACCTCGTCGTAGGCAAGAAACTGCGCAGCGAGCTGTCGCTCGCCAGCTACCTGGCAGTTGTGTATGGCGGAGCAGCCGTCGTGCTGATAGGCGCGGTGGCGGTGCTGCGTGTCGCACCGTGGCCGGCCTCTCGAGGCGCCTGGCTGCCTCTAATAGGCCTGGCTGTCGGCCCGACGCTCACGGGTCACTCGCTCCTAAACTGGGCGCTCGCGCACACCCAGGCGTACCGGGTGAACCTCACCGTGTTGCTCGAGCCCGTCCTCGCCTCTTTCTGGACCTGGCTCTTCGTGGGTGAGGCGCCTCCACTCCACGTCGTTCCTGGAGCGGCCCTCGTTATCAGTGCTCTAGCTCTCGAGTGCCTGCCCGCTGCGAAACGGTCCTAACCCCGGGCACGCCGGAGCGCACAGCCTCGCGCGGGCTGCAGTCCGAGGTCGGGACTGGCCTGGTGTGTCTATTGAATTGTGAAGTTGAAGCTCGCGAGCACCTTGCCGCTCGAGTCGCGGGCCTCAAGCCGGCAGGGACCAACCATGGTCTTGGCCACCGTGATGTTGGACCACGTGCGCCAGCGCGCACCTTTGACCGGCAGATCGACGCGCCCCAGTTCCTTGTCCTTGTAAAACCAGACGTGGACGATCTTGTCGGAGACGTTGGTCACTTGTGAGAAGCCCCAGAGCTTTCCGACGTCGGCCGCGAATTTCGTATCAGCACCCTCACAGGAGTTGTTCTGGATGGAGGTGCATACCACCACGGTGGCGGCCGGTGTGTCCGCGGCGGCGGCGGGGAGCGCGGCGAAGATCCAGAGCAGGGCAAGACAAGAGGTGACGGTTCTCATCCTTTACCCCCTTCCACGAACATGCTAGCGCAAGTCTGGATGGTCGGGGTAGCGCCGGCCCGACGCGAGCCGTCGCTACTTGATCGTGAACTTGACGGTTGCCAGAACGGCCCCCGACGCGTCGCGGACCTCCACGTGCCAATCGCCGGTCATGGAGGGCGAGATCTCCTTGGCTGACCACGTCCGCCAGCGCGCCGCCTTCACCGGCAGCTCCATGGTCCTGACTTCCTTGTCGCCATGGAACCAGGCGTGAACGATCGTTCCCGAGCCGTTGATCACCTCCGTGAAACAGTAGACCTCACCGACCGATGCGGGGAACGAGTCGGCCGCCCCAACGGGTGTCCGGTCCTTGACCGCGGTGCAGACCTTGGCAGAGACAGTGACCTGCTCGGCCGCGACGAGGCTTCCCGCCAGGGCGAGCGCGAACACAACTCCCAAAAGAACCGCCTGTTTCATGTTCGGCCTCCGACGTCGATGTCATTCTACCTCCGCCCCGGCCGAACAAGCGTGTGTTACGATCAGGTCCCGATGCGAGGCAGTCCGAAGGCCCGGAGGAGATCCCATGCATAGGGTTCAAGTCCTCGATGCTCGCGGTGTCGCGAGAGCCCTGGAGCGAATGGCAGCGGAGCTTGTGGAGCGGGTCGGGGACGAGAAGCTTCTCTACCTTGTGGGCGTCCAGACCCGGGGCGTGCCGATCGCGCGTCGGCTCGCGAAATTGGTGGCGGCCGCGACCGGTCACGAACCGCCGGTGGGCGCTCTCGACATCGCACTCTACCGCGACGACGTCGGGCCGTGGCGTCCCGCCCACCAGCAGCCCATCCTCCGGGACACCGAGCTGCCTGTGACGGTGGACGGGAAGGTAGTCTGCCTGGTGGACGACGTGCTCTATACGGGGCGCACCGTGCGGGCGGCTCTCGATACTCTGATGGACTACGGGCGGCCTCATGCGATCCGGCTCGCGGTGCTCGTTGATCGAGGCCACCGCGAGCTTCCGATCGCCGCTGACTTTGTCGGCAGGACGGTCCCGACCTCGCACACCGAGGACGTCCAGGTGCGGCTCAGGGAGAGCGACGGCGAGGAGGGCGTCTGGATCGGCAAGGAGGTGGCAGAATGAGCGTGAAGCCGGCAGCGCGCCTGCGCGGCAAGGACCTTGTCGGAATCGACCCGCTGTCCGCCGAGGAGATCCAGCTCATCCTCGAAACGGCCGAGCAGATGCGGGACATTGCGGCGCGCCCGATCAAGAAGGTCCCGGCTCTGCGGGGCAAGACCGTCGTCAACTTGTTCATGGAGGCCTCGACGCGAACCCGGTTCTCGTTCGAGGTTGCGGAGAAGCGCCTTTCGGCGGACTCGCTCAACTTCTCGGCTACGAGCTCGTCGGTCAGCAAGGGCGAGACGCTCGTGGACACCGCCCTGAACCTCGAGGCGATGCAGCCGGACTTCATCGTGATCCGCCACGTGTACGCGGGGGCACCGCACCAGCTTGCACGCATCCTCAGGTCCTCCGTGATCAACGCGGGCGATGGGGCGCACGAGCACCCGACGCAAGCCCTCCTCGATGCCCTCACGATCCGGCTGAAGCGCGGCAGCCTTGAAGGGCAGGTTGTGGCCATCGTGGGCGACCTCCAGCACTCGCGGGTCGTGCGTTCGAACATCCTGCTCCTCAATAGGATGGGTACGACTGTTCGGGTGGCCGGGCCGCCGAGCCTGATCCCGCTCGAAATGGACAAACTCGGCTGTCAGGTCTACCGGCGCATGGAGGACGCGATCGCCGGTGCGGACGTCGTGATGATGCTACGCATCCAGCTCGAGCGCCAAGGAAGGATGAACTTCCCGACCGTCCGGGAGTACTACGACTTCTTCGCTCTCACACCTGAGCGGCTCAAGCTCGCGAAGAGGGACTGTCTCGTGATGCACCCGGGGCCCATGAACCGCGGTGTGGAGATCGACTCCCGGGTGGCGGACGGCCCGCAGTCGGTGATCCTGGAGCAGGTGACGAACGGCGTCGCGGTGCGGATGGCAGTGTTGTACTTGTTGGCGGGAGGACACGGTGAGCCGACTGCTGATTAAGCACGGACGGGTTGTAGACCCGAGCCAGCGACTTGACGAGGGACTCAACGTCCTGATCGTTGACGGCAAGGTGGCACGCATCGCGGAGCGCATCGAGGACAAGGAAGCGGACATTTTCGACGCGACCGGTCTCGTGATCGCTCCCGGATTCGTCGACGTCCATGTGCACCTGCGCGAGCCAGGGTTCGAGTACAAGGAGACGATTGCGACCGGCACCGCCGCCGCGGTCGCGGGTGGTTTCACGTCTGTCTGCTGCATGCCCAACACGCAGCCGGTCAACGACAACGCGGCCGTGACGGAGTTCATCCGTGCCCGCGCGGCGGAGGCAGGGCTGGCTCATGTTTACCCGATCGGCGCGGTCTCCAAGGGGTTGCAGGGCGAGGAGCTCGCCGAGATGGGCGAGATGGCCCGCGCCGGTGCAGTAGCTTTCTCCGACGACGGGAAGCCTGTGCACAACTCCTATCTGATGCGCCGGGCCCTCGAGTACGCGCAACTGTTCGACGTGCCCGTGGTGGACCACTGCGAGGACCCCAACCTCGCGGCCAAGGGCGTCATGCACGAGGGCGCCGTCGCGACCCGCCTCGGGCTCCGCGGTGTCCCGGCGGTGGCCGAGGAGGTGATGGCGGCCAGGGATGTCGTTCTCGCGGAGCTGACCGGAGGGAGGGTACACATCGCCCATGTCTCGACGCGTGGAGCGCTCGAGCGCGTTCGGGATGGCAAGGCAAGAGGCGTCGCGGTGACCTGCGAGGTGACGCCCCACCACCTGGCGCTCACCGACCAGGCTGTAGCCGATTCCGAGTACGACACCGACACTAAGGTGAACCCGCCTCTCCGCAGCGGGGACCACGTCGAGGCCCTCATCCAGGGCGTTTTGGACGGCACCGTGGACTGTCTCGCGACCGACCACGCGCCTCACCACGCGGACGAGAAAGTGCTCGAGTACGACCTCGCGCCGTTCGGAGTCGTGGGCCTCGAAACGGCGATCCCGGTGACGTACGACCTGCTGGTCCGCCGCCGCAAGCTCCCACTGCGGCTGTTCATCGCACTTTGGTCGTCGAACCCGGCACGGCTGTTCCGCCTTCCGGGGGGCTCGCTCAAGGTCGGCAGCCCGGCCGACATCACGGTCCTTGACCTGGACGCGAGGGCGACGGTGAACCCAGACCGGTTCCGTTCTCTCTCGCGCAACACGCCGTTTGCGGGCCAGCGCCTCAAGGGATGGCCCGCCGCCACGCTCGTGGGTGGCAAGGTGCTGTGGAGGCGTGAGCGAAAGTAGCCCCCGCCGCGTCCTGGTTGTGGACGACTCGCCGCTCCAATGCGCTTTCTGGCGGCGGCTGCTGGAGCGGCGCTACGGTGCGAGGGTTTCAGTGGAGACGTTCAGCGACCCTCGGGTGGCGCTCGGTGAGTTCCGGCCGGACATCCACCTGATGCTCCTGGACTGGGAGATGCCCGGCCTCGACGGGGCCGCCGTGCTGGAAGAGGCCCGCCGGCGTGGGGTAGATCCGAAGCGCGTGATCATTTCCTCGTCGCATCCGGCCAACGAGCTGCACCGCGCGTTCGACGCGTCGGGCTGCCTCGCAGTGATCGAGAAGGCGGAGCCCGAGCAGCAGGCTGCGTTCATGATGATCCTCGACTCGATCATGAAGAGATAGTTGACAGTCTACAGTTGACAGTCGACAGTCAGAAACCCGAAGCTCACAGCTATCTTTCCCCCGGGTCTGTTCTTGGGTGGGTGGGGGCACTGTCGACTGTCGACTGTGTGGGTGGTTGGGAGGAAACTGTCAACTGTCGTCGCGGGGGGGCATGAAGGCGGGGATTCCGGTAAGGTGCTCGCCGAGGATCAGCGTGTGCATGTCGTGGGTCCCCTCGTAGGTGTAGACAGACTCGATGTTCATCAGGTGGCGCATCACCGGGAACTCGTTGACGACGCCGTTCGCACCGTGGATCTCGCGGGCTAGACGCGCGCACTCCCTCGCCACCCAGCACGAGTTGCGCTTGGCCTGCGAGACCTGCACGAACGTGGCCTTTCCCTCATCCTTGAGCCGGCCGAGCCGCCACACCATGAGTTGGCCCTTCGTGATCTCGTTGGCCATCCACACGAGGCGTTCCTGCACGAGTTGGTGGCTGGCGATAGGGCGATCGCCGAATTGCTTCCGGGTGCGGGCGTAGTCGAGGGCGGCGTGGAAGGTGGCCAGTGCGGAGCCGAGAGCGCCCCACGCGATCCCGTAGCGCGCCTGCGTGAGGCACCCGAGTGGGCACTTGAGTCCCGCCACCATCGGGAGGCGGTCCGTTTCGGGCACGCGACAGTCCGAAAGCACCAGTTGTGAGGTCACCGAGGCCCGCAACGAGTACTTGCCCCTGTGCTCGACCGTCGAGAACCCGGGAGTGCCCTTGTTCACCAGAAAGCCGCGAACGATGCCGTCATCGTCCTTCGCCCAGACGACCGCGACGTCGGCGACCGAGCCGTTCGTGATCCAGGCCTTCTCGCCCAAGAGGAGCCAGCCGTCGCCGTCGCGTCGGGCGCGAGTCCGCATGGCGCCGGGGTTCGAGCCGAAGTCCGGCTCGGTGAGGCCGAAGCATCCGATCGCCTCGCCGCGGGCGAGGAGCGGGATCCAGTGGTCCTTCTGCTCCTGGGAGCCCCACGTCATGATCGGGTACATTACCAGCGCCGACTGGACCGAGACGAAGGACCGTAGCCCCGAGTCGCCACGCTCGAGTTCCTGCATGACGAGGCCGTACCCGACGTTCGAAAGGCCGGGCAGCCCGTACTCCCTGAACGTGGCGCCGAACAGATTCAGCCGGGCCATTTCAGGCACGAGTTCCCTGGGAAAATGTCCGTCCCATGCCCACGCCTCGATGTGCGGAAGGACGCGCCGCCGCACCCAGTCTCGAACAGTGTCGCGGACCAGGCGCTCCTCGTCTGTGAAAAGGTGGTCGACTGCGAAGAGATCAAGGCTCTCGTGTGCCATCGCGGTGCCCTCCGGACGAACCGACCGGGGACAAGCTAGCATTCCAGACTGTGCCACGTCACGGGCGTGAGCTCCGAGTCCGGTCGTCTCGGTGGTACGATAATCGGGCGAGTATTTCGGCAGGTGAGGGAACGCGGGGAGGGCGTGCATGAGTCCCTATATGGGCGGTTCGGCACCGGCGATGGCCGCGCAGGTCGCGGACGGGTACACCCTGATCAGCGCGGTCCACCTCAAGCGCCTGCTCGACAACGAGATCGATCTGCTCCAGATTGAGCTCGAGAGGATCATGCGCGACATCAGGTCCGATGCGATGGATCTCGAGGACATTCCGGCGATCAATGCGCGAAACCGGAAGATTGCACGCCTTTCCAGCGCGCTCCAGCAAATCCAGATGACCAAAGTGAAGCGGAGGCGCGGCGCGTGAGCGAGGCGACGTGGTGGCGCCACCTCAAGGGCGACCCCACGCGCTTCCTACTCTCTGAAGACGAACCGGGGGTGATCTGGCGGACGCTCACGGTCCTGCTCGATCGCCCGCACGACAGTCCAGCGGTTGTGCGGGCGAGGTTCGCTGCCCGGCAGACGGGGATGGCGGCAGGCCTGTTGGCGTCCCAGGACCCTCTGGGGTACTGGGGTTCCCCGAGTGGTTATGGGGCTCGCTGGGGAGGGACCGCGTGGCATGTAATCGCCCTGGCGGCGCTCGGCGCCGACCCGGAGGACCCTCGCGTCCAGCGCGGGGCCCAGAAGCTGCTCGAGTCCCTGCAGCTCCATTCGGGAGGGTTTTCGGCAACGCGTGGACGCCCGCCGGCTGCCTGCTTCACGGCCGAAATATGCGCCGCGCTGGCTCGGTTGGGGTTCGCACACCACCCGCGCGTACGGGAAGCGATCGCCTGGCTGGTGGATCGCGATGGCGGTAGCGGTGGCTGGTCGTGCCCCGAGTTGCGCCACCTGATCGGCGGTGTGTGCCCTCTGGCCTGTGTCGGCATGCTCCGGTTCATGGCCGAACTTGCGCCTGTCGATCGGGCCCCGCTTGCCGGAATGGCAAACCGGGCGGCGAGCGTCCTGCTCGACCGTGGCTTGTGGCTGGAAGGCAATGCGCCGAGGGCGTGGTGGGCGTTCTCCCATCCGAACCTAGGCAGGAGCGACCTGTTGGACGCCCTCTGGGCGTTGGCGCTTATTGGGTGGCCCGCCGAGCCGCCGATCCTGAAGGCGCTTCTCGGCGTGCTGGCCCGGCAGGACAGCGTGGGCCGCTGGGTCCAGCAGCAACCGGCACCTTTCGGGGAACCTGTAGGCGAGCCCTCCCGGTGGATCACGTTGAAGGCTCTGGTGACGGTGGCGGCATACGGCGACTCGCTCGCCGTTCACCGTGAGGAGGAGGGATGAGACGCGTCGTGGTGACGGGAGCATCCAGCGGGATCGGCCTGGCCTGCGCGAGGG
>Ga0182010_10000160_pt1 | contig 38463 bp, 33 predicted proteins | sample 611E1MmetaG_FD_120488 | JGI IMG/M metagenome (GOLD analysis project Ga0182010, IMG submission 120488) | Permafrost microbial communities from Stordalen Mire, Sweden - 611E1M metaG | ecosystem: Environmental > Terrestrial > Soil > Wetlands > Permafrost | place: Sweden: Stordalen | collected... | reverse complement strand
CTGGGGCGCAGGACGGAGCGGGGAACCCTTGACGGCGGCGAACGGAGACGCGCGCTCGGGCACGTGGCACACGTGACCTCCACCTTCCGAACCGCCGGATGCGGACCCGCATGTCCGGTGGTGTGGGAGGGGAGCGGCGACGATCCGCCGCCCCCTATCTCGATTCCCGCCGGTGTGTCCGATCGGGCCGACCTGCGCTAGCATCGGGGCAGATGCCAGATCGCGAGCGGCGGTGGAACGGTTGGGGCTTCGCGGACGAGAGTGCGCCGGTGCCTGAGAGCGCCCGCACGTGGTTATCGAAGCGGCTCGGTGCAGGCGATCGGCTGTCTGCAGTCCCCGAGCGGGACGTCCGCATCCCGCCGGCACGGCCGGTGCCGGATCTGCCGGCGACGACACTCAGCGATCCGAGCTCACGCCTCCGGCACGCGTGCGGCCTTGGATTTCCCGACGTGGTGAGGCTGCGGACGGGTGCGCTTGAGGCGTTTCCCGACGCGGTGTGCTTTCCGGAGAACACGCGGCAGGTCGTCGCCGTCCTGCAATCCGCCGCCGCTGCTGAGGTCGCTCTGGTTCTGCGGGGCGGTGGCACAAGCGTTGTCGGCGGCATCACCGTGAGACCCGGCCCGAGGCCGACAGTGGTGCTCACGCTCGACCGGCTGCGAGGTCTCGCCTCGCTCGACTCGGTGTCTCTCCTTGCCACGTTCCGTGCCGGCACGCTGGGTCCCGAGGTTGAAGGGGCGCTTGCGCCGTGCGGTTTACGCCTCGGCCACGAGCCGCAGTCATTCGAGTTCTCGAGCGTGGGCGGGTGGGTTGCGACCCGTTCGGCCGGCCAGCGCTCGACCGGGATCGGCAAGATCGACGATCTGGTGGCCGGCCTCGAGGTCGCCACACCCGGCGGCGTGTGGCGCCTTCCGGCTCAGCCCGCCTCGGCCGCCGGTCCGGAGCTCCGCCGTCTCGTCATCGGAAGCGAAGGGTGCCTCGGGGTCATCACGGAGGTCACGCTGAGGGTGCGCCCTCTGCCCGAATGCCGGGACGGGGTCGCCGTCCTCGTTCCGGGGTGGAGCGCCGGCATGGAGGTGTGCCGAGCGCTGCTCCAGCGCGGCCCGGTTCCCGAGGTCGTGCGACTCTCGGATCCGGACGAGACGAGCTTTGGGATCGCACTGACGGAGCTGCCCCGCCTCGCGTCGAGCGTGCGCAACGCGATCTTCGGCCTGCGCCGATTCCGTCACGGATGCCTCCTCCTGCTCGAGTGGGCCGGCAGTCTCCAGAAGGTGACCCTGGCGCGCCAGACGGCGGCGAAAGTGTGGCGAGACTCGGGCGGACTGGCCCTCGGCCGGACCGGTTGGCAGCGGTGGCTCGACGAGCGGTTCCGGCACCCGTACGTGCGAGACGCACTGCTCTCCGCGGGGTGGGGCGTCGACACGCTCGAGACGGCGACTCGCTGGTCAGCCCTCGCCGCCCTGCATAACGCCGTGCGCGAAGCGATGACGGTGGCCGCCCAGAAAGCCGGGTTTCGCACTGCGGTTCTCTGTCACCTGTCGCACGCGTACCGGGACGGCGCCTCTCTCTACTTCACCTTCCTCTGGCCTTTGCGGTGCGGCGATGAGATCGGGCAGTGGCAGGCGGTCAAGGACGCCGCGAGCGAGGCGATCATCAGCAACGGCGGAACGATCACCCATCATCACGGCGTCGGCACGATGCACGCGCCATACCTGGAGCGCGAGGTGGGGGAGCAAGGGATCGCAGCGCTGGCCGCGGTCACGCGAGCCCTCGACCCTCAGGGTTTCCTGAACCCCGGTGTCTTGCTTCTCCAAACACCCGAGCCCGGACCCCGGACCCCGGGCGGGCGGGAGGAGTGATGTTCGCGCCGGGTTGGCGGGAGAGCGCCTGGCGCAGACTTTCTGACGGTTTCGACCTGTTGGTGATCGGCGGTGGGATCACGGGCGCCGGGATCCTCCACGACGCCGCGCTCCGAGGGCTGTCAGTCGCCCTGGTCGAGCGGGGGGACTTCGGCTCCGGCACCTCGTCGCGCTCGTCCAAGCTAATCCACGGCGGGCTGCGCTACCTGCGCCGCATGCAGCTCGCAATCACCCGGACGGCGTGTCGCGAGCGCGACCTGCTGGCACTGGCCAACCCTCATCTGGTGTTCCCGGTGCAATTCCTCTACCCCTCGTACGAGCACGACCTAACGCCGGGCTGGCAGGTCGAACTCGGTCTCTCGATGTACGACCATCTGACTCCTGTCCGGCACCGGCACGCCAGGGTAGGCGCGGACGCGGCGGTTGAACTGGTTCCCCAGCTTGCTAGGAAGGGCCTCGAGTTCGGGTTGCTCTACGACGATGCGGTGGCGGACGACGCTCGTCTCGTGCTTGCGGTCGTCAGCGCCGGCATGCTCGCGGGCGGCTCGGCGCTCAGCTACGCACGGGTCGAGGGGCTAATCAGGAGCGCCGATGGCCGCATTGCCGGGGCTCGAGTGACCGACCTCGAGAGCGGAAGGTCGCAGGAAATACGAGCGTCGGTGGTCATCAACGCAACTGGAGTGTGGGCCGACGAGATTTGCGCGATGGGGGGCCAGCGCAGGACGCATTTGCGGCCTTCGCGCGGCTCGCACCTTCTGTTCTCCCGCGCGAGCCTGCCCCTCGATCTTGCCGTGACGGCCCTGTCGCCGGACGACGGGCGGCCCGTGTTTGCCGTGCCACACCCCGAGGGGACACTGGTCGGGACAACCGACCTCTTCCACGACGGCCCTCTCGACGACCCGCAGCCGAGCGCCGAAGAGGTGGCGTACCTGCTGCGCGTGGCGCAGCATGCCTTTCCTTCTGCCGGCCTGACCCTCCGGAGCATGACCGGCGCGTTCGCCGGCGTGCGCCCGGTGCTCTCGAGCCGCGCGGCGACCCCATCGGACGCCTCGCGGGAGGAAGCGGTGTGGGTGGAGGACGGACTCCTCTCGACGGCCGGCGGAAAGCTCACCACGTTTCGGGCCACGGCCGAGAAGGTCGTGCACGCGGCGATCCGGCTGCTGCCCGACGAGCGCCAAGCGCAGGCGGCTCCCGGCTCGAGCACGACCTTCTCCCTGCCTTGGCGCTGTGATCCCGAGAGCACGCGCGCGGTGGTGCAGGCGCTTGGGGTGGTAGAACCCGTCGCGCGCGGCATGGTTCGACGTCTCGGGGCGCTCGCCCTTCCGGTGGCGGCTTCCGCCGGACCCCCGCAGCTACGGCCGATCGCGGACGGCCTCGACGTTTGCGGTGCTGAGTTCGTCTGGCACCTGCACTTCGGGGGGTGCGTGCACCTGGAGGACTTGTTGCTGCGTCGGGTCCGTCTCGGGATGTGGCGGCCCCGGAGGTGCCTTGAGCTTGTGCCGGACCTGCGCCCGCTGCTGCGCCGTGCAGCGGGGTGGTCGGTGGCGCGCTGGAACGCGGAGGTCGCCCGTCTCGAGAAGGCGGTTGCAAACTGGCTCCCGCCGGAGGGACGGTGAGCGAGACTGTGGTGCTGGTGAACCCTGCCGCCGGCGGGGGGCGCGCCGGGCGCTTCTGGGATCGCATGCGCCCTGTGGCCGAGGCGCTCTCGCCGATCCGGGTAGTGATGGCGGCCGACGCCGCAGGCTCGCGCCGGGCTGTCGCCGACGCGCTCGCTTCCGGATGCAGCCGGGTGGTGGCCGTCGGCGGCGACGGGACCGCCCACCTCGTCGCGAACGCGATCCTCGCCGGTCAGGCCGGAAGCGTGGTATTCGGCATCGTTCCGGCGGGTACAGGCTCGGACCTCGCGCGAGCCCTCAGCATTCCGCGAGCCCCCGTGGCAGCCCTGCGGCAGGCGCTCGTGGGGCTCTCTGTCCCGGTCGACGCGGGGTTTTGCGAGGGGGCGGCGTCCAGGTTCGCGTTCGTCAACATCGCGTCGGCGGGGATCGGCGGCCTGGTGGACGAGGCGGTCAACGCGATACCGGACCGGGGACGAACCGCCTTCTTGAGGGCTACGCTCGCCGCCCTTTGGCGATATCGGTGCGTGCCGGTCCGCGTGTCGCTCGACGACCGGGAATGGTACGAGGGCCCGCTGTTCCTCCTCGCGGTGGCCAATGGCACGACGTTCGGCAAGGGGATGCGGGTCGCCCCTCAGGCGCGTCCCGACGACGGCCTCTTGGACGTCGTCGCGGTGGGCGAGGTCTCGGGGTGGGAGCTCCTCCTCCGCCTGCCGCAGGTATACTTGGGACGTCACTTGCACGCCCGCCCCGTCCTGCACGCCCGCGCTCGGAAGGTGTGCCTCGAGCCGCTCGCACCCCTCCCGCCTCTCGACGCGGACGGGGAGACCTACCCCTCGGGCCCGGTGACGTTCACGATCGCACCCGGTGCGCTCCGGATCGCGGCCTCGCCGTCCCCGAGTGTGCCGCGAGGAGAGTCGCGGTAGCCTGTCTCTGGGGGTGACTCCAATGGTGATGGGAATTCGGATTCATGAGGCCGGCGGCCCGGAAGTCCTGCGCTGGGAGGAGATCGAGATCGGGCGACCCGGGGTCGGGGAGGTGCGCATCACTCAGACCGCGGTCGGGCTCAACTTCATCGACGTGTATCACCGCAGCGGCCTGTACAAGCTCACCCTCCCGGCGGTCATAGGCTCCGAGGCTGCCGGGGTCGTGGAGGAGGTCGGTGCTGGGGTCACCCAGTTCAAGGCTGGCGATCGCGTCGCCTACGCCGGCGTGATCGGAGCGTACGCGCAGGCGAGACTCATCGCCGCCGACCGCCTGGTCCCGCTGCCGGGCGACGTCCAAGACGATACGGCGGCCGCGGCGATGTTGAAGGGCATGACCGCGCAGTACCTGCTCCGCCAGACGTGCAGGGTCGAACCCGGGGACGCGATCCTGATCCACGCGGCGGCTGGCGGCGTCGGCCTAATCGCGTGCCAGTGGGCCAAGCACCTCGGGGCGACGGTCATCGGCACGGTCTCGACCGACGAGAAAGCCGCGCTCGCCCGCAGGCACGGTTGCGACCATCCCATCGTCACGCGGCGCGAGGACTTCGTGGCGAGGGTCAGGGAGATCACGCGAGGCCGCGGCGTGCGGGTAGTGTACGACTCGGTGGGGAAAGACACCTGGGACGGGTCGCTCGACTGCCTGCGGCCGCTGGGGATGATGGTCTCCTACGGCAACAGCTCCGGCCCCGTGCCGCCGTTCTCGCCGCTGGTGCTTTCCGCAAAAGGCTCGCTGTTTCTTACGCGGCCGACGCTAATGGCGTACACCGCCGGGCGCAAGGACCTCCTGGCGAGCGCGGGGGAGCTCTTCGACGTGATCCGGCGCGGCGTGGTCCGTGTGGAGGTCACCCGGACGTATCCGCTGGCCGAGGCCGCCCGAGCGCACCGTGACCTCGAAGGGCGACGGACGACCGGCTCGAGCGTTCTGCTCCCGTGACGCGACGTGTTGGTGTCTGTCGGCGTGTTGGTGTCTTGACCCGGAGCTCCGGAGACCGCACACTCGGGGCATGAAACCCCTGGTGCTGATCGTCGATGACGAGCCTGGGATCTTGACGCAGCTCTCCCACATACTCGGAGACGAGGGCTTTCGCACGCTCATCACCGGCAAGGGTGAGGAGGCCCTCGAGCTCTATCGCAGGTGGCACCCCGCCGCGGTATTTCTCGACATCTGGCTTCCCGACCGCGACGGCCTCGAGACGCTTCGGGCGATTCGCGACCTGGACCCCCATGCTGCGGTGATCATGATCTCGGGCCACGGGACCGCACCCACGGCGGTCAAGGCGATCAAGATGGGGGCCTATGACTATCTCGAGAAGCCCCTCGCCTACAACCGGGTGCTCGAGGCGCTCACCGGCGCGCTCGCGGCTTCCGGCACAGGGGAGGGCGCTGGCCAAGGGGCGCTGGACCTGGGGAAGGGCCCTGAGCACGTGCGAGAGTTTCTGCAGCCTCCTGGGTTGCCGCTGCTTCGTGAGTCTGAAACTCCCCAGCGGACCGTTAAGTCGAGTAGCGTAATCTACGGCCTCGGCCTGCACTCGGGGAGCCACACGGGGATGGTCATCCAGCCCCTTCCTGTCAACAGCGGGGTTCACTTCCTCACAGTGCCCAAGGGCACCCAGATCCCTGCGCACCTTGACTCCGTGGCCGACACCGAGTACGCGACCACGCTTTCGCGCGAGGGCGAGAGCATCCGCACAGTCGAGCACCTGCTCGCCGCGCTTCACGCCTATGGGATCACCAACCTGCTCGTCAAGGTCCACGGCGAGATCCCGGTCCTGGACGGCTCGGCTCTCGAGTTCTGCGAGCGGCTGGAGGAGGTCGGGATCGAGATGCAAGGCCTGCCCCGCAAGGAGCTGGTCATCGACAGGCGCTACGAAGCCGGCAGCGGGGACAGGCGTCTCGTCATCGAGCCGGCGGAGACCTTCTCGGTGTCATACCTTCTGCGCTACCCGCCCCCGGTGGGGGAACAGTTCTATGAGTTCACCATGAGGGGCTTCGAGGCCTTCAAGACCGAGATCGCACCTGCCCGCACGTTCGGCTTCATGCGCGATCTGCCGATGATGGCCGAGCTCGGCCTCGGCTCAGGCGGCCGCTTGGACAACTGCATCCTGGTTGGCGACGACAACGTGATCAACACGAAGCTGCGATTCCCCGACGAGTTCGTTCGGCACAAGATTCTCGACATCATTGGTGATCTGTACCTTCTCGGGTATCCCATCCGCGGCCGTGTGACGGCCCGCTTCACCGGGCACCGCGACAACATCGCGCTCCAACGGGCGATCCTCGGTGCCTCGGCTTGACGCCATCGTCGGGATCTGAGGCAATCAAGACCGCGACCGCTTCACCGGCCCATCGTCGCGTGGTCGTGGATGTAGTGACCGATGCGGCGAATGCGATCGTCCTCCTCGGCGATGAGCGGCCCCTCGTCGAGCGCGGCGAGCGCCTCGTCCATCTCCGGGTCGTTCTTCGGGCCCGTCATGCAGACGTTGAAGTCGGGATTCGAGAGGACGAACCGGTAGCAGTCCCGGGCGCGGAGCGGAGCATCGCCCTCCGGCATTTTCCGCAGGCTGAGCAGCGAACCCCACCGCGTGGCGGTGTACCCAACGATGCCCGGCCTGCCGTCGGGTCCGAGATGCGGGAACACGTCGGTTTCCGCCCCTGTGTGCGCGGCGTTGTACCGGATGTGAAGGATCGAGAAGCGCGGGTCCGTCGCGTAGCGCACGAAGGCGGGTCGATGGTGCGCGGAGATTGCAAGGTGCCGAACCATCCCTTTCTCGATCATCCGAGCCGCCCGCTCGAGCAGTCGCTCCGAAGGGGGTGAGCTGTACCAACCGAGCAACAGCACGTCCGCGGTCTCGATGCCGAGTTGCTTGAGACCCCGCGCAAACCACGTCTCCATGATCCCCGGCGTGCGGGCGTAGCTCTGCAGCGCCACCACGAGTTCGTCGCGGCGCCCTGCCGCGACCAGGTTCCGAATGGCCGCCGTCATGCCGTGCCGGCGGCGCGACCCGTGATAGAAGTAATTGGTTCCTCGGTCGAACGCCTTCAGCAGCGAGGCCGCGCCGACCCCGTAGCCGCCGGACACTCCGAGAGGTCCGACCGACAGGCCCGATCGCCCCAACGTGACGCGGTTCGCAAACGCCGCCATCGTAGTGCCTCCTCCGGAGTCGGCGACTACGCGCCAGCCCCGCTTCGCGCATACCGATGATAGAAGGAGAGGACGACAGTCAGAAACCTAGAACCCCACCGACACGCATTGCGCGACGCAGGCTCGAACGTCACCCAGGCTACGGCTCTTGTGTGCCGCGAGCAAGAAGGCATAGACTTCCCCGCCCCCTGCAGGGGCAGCGTCGAGACGATTACTGGACAACTGGGACCAGAACAACGAAAGGGGACAACACGCAATGGCGGACAAGAAAGCGGACCTAGCCGGACCTGGCATCAGCACGTACGAGGAAGTCGACAAGATCCTGCCGAGCGGTTACCACTCGATCCTCGATCCCAAGGAGACGCAGATCGCGGTCACCGCGGTCAAGAGGTACATCGAGGACGGGCTGTGTCGTGAACTCAACCTGTTCCGCGTCGAGGTACCTCTCATCGTGAGCAAGGAGAGCGGCGTCAACGACTACCTCGACCGCGACGGATCGCGCACGCCGGTCGAGTTCCCCTGCGGACTCGGGCTGCCCAAGCGCATCGAAGCCCAGGTGGTGCAGGCTGCGACCAAGTGGAAGAGGTTGGCGCTGAAGCAGTTCGGCTGCAAGGTCGGGGAGGGGATCGTCACCGACATGCGCGCCGTCCGCAAGGACTACTTCCTCGACCACGACCACTCCGCCTACGTGGATCAGTGGGACTGGGAGAAGGTCATGACCCCCGAGCAGCGCAACCTCAGCTTCCTCAAGGATACGGTCAGGAGGATCTGGAAGGTGCTGCGGGGGGCCGAGGCACATGCCTTCGAGCTCTTCCCCAAGCTCAAGGGCCTGTATCCGGAGATGCCGGAGGAGCTCAGGTTCCTGCACGCCGAAGAGATCCTCGACATGTACCCCGACATGCCGCGCAAGCAGCGGGAGACCGCGATCCTCCAGAAATACCCCGCGGTCTTCATCATCGGCATTGGCTGGGTGCTGCAGGACGGCTACCCCCACGAGATGCGGGCGGCCGACTACGACGATTGGGTCACGCCCACCGACAAGGAGACCGGGAAGCCCACCCACGGTCTCAACGGCGACATCCTGGTGTGGAACCCGGTGACCAAGCGCCGCCACGAGCTGACGTCGATGGGCATCCGCGTCACCAAGGAAACGTTGAAGCAACAGCTTGAGCTCTCGAACCAGCTCGATTTCCTCAAGCTCCCCTACCACCAGGCGATCATCAACGACCAAATCCCGCTGTCGATCGGGGGTGGCATCGGGCAATCCCGCACCGTGATGCATATCCTCAAGAAGGCGCACCTCGGTGAGGTGAGCGTCACTGTGTGGCCGAAGCAGCTCAAGGATATATGCGTCGCGAAGAACATCCACGTTCTCGAATAGACCGCGCCTCAATGCGGCGCCTGGAGAATGCTCGAGATACAGGCCGCACATTTCGACGTCACACAGGTTCCCGCCTGACCTGGGCGGGAACCTGTCATTCAGGGTGAAGGCGGCGCGAACCCCGGGTACGATCCCAGAGAATCGGATCAGAGGCGCGCTGCACCTCCCTGAACGAGGCTGGGACCAGCGGGCACACGAACGCCCTCCGGCGATCTCCTCGCTGTCTCGGCGAGATGGGGTAGCATGACGTGGATGAGACAGGTCTCGCTGTGATGAGGAACGGATGGTCACGCGCGATACTGTTGGCGACCGTCCTGATGAGTGTCGCCCCATCGAGTCTCGTCGGCCAGGGCTGGGACAGGAGAAGCCGCGCCGTCGAGGACTCGTCCTCGGAGGGCCGAGCGTACGCCGAGTCCCCGTACCAACTCTGGCCAATCGTGGTCACCTCGCGAGACGGCATGGTGGTGTCCGGTTCTGAGGAGGCGTCGCATGCGGGGGTCTCGATCCTCGAGGCGGGTGGCAATGCTGTCGACGCGGCGGTTGCGACTGCTCTGGCCCTCGGTGTCGCGGAGCCAACGACGTCGGGGCTCGGTGGGGAGACATTCATCCTGATTTACCTCAGGGACGGCCGCACGGTGGCGATCGACGGATCGTGCTACGTGCCATTTTTGAGTCGAGGTGAAGAGCTCCAGTCGGAGAGGGTTCGAAGCAGAGGAAGAAACGTCCGTGGCTACAAGTCGATCGCAGTACCCGGCTCACTGGCCGCTCTCGCCCATGCCGTCGAGAGGTACGGCACAAAGGGACTCGCCGAAGTCCTGGCTCCCGCGATCGACATCGCGGACTTCGGCTACCACATGAACCTCACCGAACTCGGCAACGTCGAGAACTACGCCAGCAAGCTGATGCAGCAGAACCACGTGACCGAGCTGTTCCTCAAGAACTACTCGGGTCCATGGGGCTCGGACCACATCTACTGCGCGTCGGATCTCGGGAACACGTTGCGGAGGATCGCGAAGCTTGGGCCGGGCGATTTCTACCGCGGCCGGATCGCGGATGAGATTGAAGCCGACATGGAGCGCAACGGCGGGTACGTCCGCAAGGCGGACCTTGTCCTGGTGAGGGCCGTGGAGAGGAGGCCCGCCAAAGGCAGCTACCGCGGCTTCGAGGTGATCTCCTTTCCGTACCCGGGAGGCGGAGGGACACTCCTCGAGATGCTCCACATTCTGGAGGACTTCCCGTCGAAGCTCTTGCAGGATGCCTCGCTCGACCGGCTTCACCTCCTGATCGAGGCGGCCCGCATCGCGAACACGGACAGAGGCACACCGCACGTGCCGCTGGCGCTGCTCGATCAGCAGCTCGCCGATCAGGGCAGGGCCAGCGAGCGGGCAAAGCTGATCCGATTTGACCGCGCGCTGCTCCCCGGTGAGATCAGCAGGGAAGCGCCGGAACCGTACCTGGCGGTTGGGACAACACAGGTCTCCGTAGTCGACCAATGGGGGAACATCGTCGCGTTGACTCAAACGGTGGGGGCCTCGTTCGGTAGCGGGGTTGCTACCGCTGGGCTCGGCTTCATGTGGAACTCGAACCTCAACGCGTTCGAGTTCACAAATCCCGGAAGCGCGCACTACCTCACGCCGGGCCATCCGGCGATGACCGCCATGACGCCGACCGTGGTCCTGAAGGACGGCAGGCCGCTTCTGGTCCTTGGGAGTGCGGGCAGCGATCGTGTCGTCCCCACGATGGTCTCGGTGATCTCCGGGATCATCGACCGCGGACTCGACGTGTGCGAAGCCGTGGCGGCCCCACGTGCCATCTGGGGGAGCAATTACGGGCCGGAGAAGGCCTGGGTGGAGTTGGCTGGAGAAATCACCCCCGAGCGGGCAGCGGCGTTGGAGAAACAGGGGTTCGAAGGCATGTTCCAGCTCAAGTTCCCCGCACGCTGGACGGACCTGATGTTGTTCGGCGGCACGAATGCGATCTTCATCGACCCGCAGACAGGGAACCTCCTCGGGGTAGGCGACCCGCGGCGGCTCGGTGTCGCGGTAGCGCCGCACGCTTCCCTGGTGGGTGGTACGAGGTAGCCACGACCGTTGCGAGAAACTGCGCGCCGCGAGGGACGGTGGCCGGACGTGCTATCCCATCATGAACGAGAACTCCGCGACGTGGGTCGGCGGCGTGGTGCAGGCTTGGCCGACGGCCAGCACGGCCATCCTGAGTACTGATCCTCCCTCCGCATCCGTGCGGCACGCCGAACCGGTGTGCGACGCCAGCACGCACGCGCTATGCTGGCTGCGCCGACCGGACCGGGTCACCAAGGTGGATGAAAACAACCCCCTGACGACGCGCCGAATCGTAGGATTCTGGGCTCCATTGGCAGCCACCTGGCTGATGATGTCCGTGGAAGGACCGTTCCTTGCGGCCGTGATTGCACGGCTCGGGGAGCCTCGATACAACCTGGCCGCCTACGGCGTCGCGTTCTCGTTCGCAATGCTCATTGAGTCGCCGATCATCATGATGATGAGTGCCGGCGTCGCGCTCGTCACGGACCGGCAGGCGTTCCTCGCCTTGCGGCGGTTCGCATACGCGCTCAACGGTGCGATCACGCTCGTCATGTCACTGCTGCTGGTCCCGTCCGTGTTTCACTTCGTCGCCGAGTCCCTGATCGGTCTCCCGCGGGAGGTCGCCACGCTGACGCACGGCGCCACGACGATCCTGCTTCCGTGGCCGGCTGCAATCGGATACCGGCGCTTCTACCAGGGTGTTCTCATCCGAGCCAATTTCACGAGGCGGGTCGCGTACGGAACGGTCGTGAGGGTTGTGGCCATGGCAGCGACCGCAGTGACGCTCTATTCGCTCAAGAGCGTGAATGGCGCATTCGTCGGAGCAGCGGCGCTCTCGGGCGGGGTCGTGGCGGAGGCCATCGCGAGCCGGCTCATGGCTCGTGCGGCGGTGCGGCAGCTCCTGCACGGAGAGGAGGGCCAACCCTCCTCAGCGCCGCTGACAACCCGGGCGATCGTCCGCTTCTACATGCCTCTGGCTCTCACCTCCGTGATAACCCTCGGCGTGAACCCGCTCGTGACGTTCTTCCTCGGTCGTAGCCGCTCGGCTCTGGACTCACTCGCAGTGATGCCGGTGGTCACCTCGCTCGTGTTCGCGTTTCGCGCCGGCGGGATCGCGTACCAGGAGGTCGGGATCGCCCTGCTTAGCGACGATCGGCGGGGGTTCGACGCGCTCCGTCGCTTCGCATGGCTGCTGGCCGTGACGTTGACCGGAGCGTTGGGAGTCGTCGCCTTGACGCCGCTCGCCGCTGGCTGGTTTCGCGTGGTCTCGGGGCTTTCGCCCGAGCTGACACGGTTCGCACTTCCGCCCCTATGTGTACTGGCTGTGATGCCGGGGCTCGAAGTGCTGCTCGCGTTTCAACGCTCGCAACTCGTGCACGAGCGGCGGACCGCCACCATCACATGGGCGACGGTCGTCGAGGTGTCGGGCATCATCACGGTTCTCGTGATCGGGGTGGCCGGGCTTAACCTCGTGGGCGCAGTTGCGGCCGCAGTTGCGATTCTGCTCGGCCGCATCGCCGCGAACGTGTTCCTCTTGGATCGAACCCGGCGACGGGTTAGCTGAGCCCAAGGCTGCGGTGGTGTGTGGCGCTGCTACTGGGCCTTTGGCGCCGGCTCGCTCTGGAGGTTCAGCCGGAGGGTGAGCCGTCGATCCATCGCGCCGACCCAGCCAAACTTGCCGGCGTAGTCGCGGAACACGAAGCTCCCTTTGTCTCCGGCCAGGAACTTGATCTCGGGATCGAAGCTTCCCCGCAGGTGGGCGAAAGCGGAGTTCGCCGCGCCCTTGTCTGGGTAATCGACGAGGATCAGGGTGCAGGCGGCCTGACCGGGAGCGGTTGGATAGTCCGCCGCGACGGCCGTCAACGTGCCGCGAAGCTGGAGAACGTCACCTTCACCCAGCGTGATGATCGCCTGCAGAGCCAGCGGTCCGCGGATCACTCGCAGCGACCCCGCCACCCACCCCGGCGGGAGCCGATCGCCCGGATTGGGTGCCTGGCTTTGTGGCAATCGCCGCGCCACATCGGAGGCGAAGGCCGATAGCGCGGCGGTGGTCTGCCGATCGCCGGTATCGGCGGTGATGATCACGAGGAAGCGGTCCTGGGCGGCCATGAACTGGGTTCGTCCCCAGGAGGTGTACGTTGGGAAACCGCGGTGGGTTGCCGGTTCCTCGCACCGATTGCCGCACCTCAGGAGGTAGATCCCGAGCGCGGCGGTGGGGTCGCTCATCCTGTAGATCTCAACGTCGATGGATCCTCGGCCGCTGGTGTACCGCTGGACGGTCAGCTCCTCGAACCCGAACTCAAAGAAGATCTCCGCACCGCCGTCGATGTGACCGTAAAGACCGCTGCCGGTGAAAACCCTGGCCGGCCCTTCTGGGTTCCAGCCGCCGAGGGATCCGGCGGACGGGAAGAGAGAGATGTCTCCCGATGCGAAAGCGCGAGCAGCCAGGGCGAGAATCAAGCAGACGATGGGAAGACGTCTCATGCCCGGACGACCGTGATCCTCTCCGGGTCGGCGACACCCAGGCCAAGCCTCTCGGCATAGTGCAGGTACTCGGTGAACCTCGGGTGCTCGTTGACTGCGATCCCCATCGCCTTGCGTTTGGCGATGAGTTCCCGGTGGCACACCATATCGAGTGCGAATGGGTCGGTCGCGAAGTAGAGCGAGTGGTTCGGGTAGACGAACTTCTCGTCCTTGTCCGGGCCGCCGTCGTACTGCGCCCGCAGCCCGTCGGTGACGTTGAGCACGAGCTTGTCGCGGACCCAGGGCGCCGCGAGGACCTCGGTGCAAACCCGGAAGAACAACGGTGCGTGGAGCCTTCCGGTGTTGCAGATGGCCGCGAACCCGACGTTCTTGGTCGCCATCGAGATGCCGTTGCCGGTGTTCTTGTACGCGGCGAGGTTGACGATCTTCGTGAGGCGGGTCGTGACCAGCTTCCCGAAGTACGAGTACTCGCCGGCGAAGACGTGCTGGTTGAGGTAGAACTCGTCGTCCTTGTACCCCCGGACGCCCTTGCCGACGATTCCCTTCGCGAAGTAGTACGCGGCGGTGTCGAAGTTGGCGGCGGAGACGTGGTTTCCCGCCTCGTCGCGCCAGTGGTTGCCCTCCTCGTCCATCGTCTGCAGGGTCTCGACGCGCACGCCGGGGAAGCGGTCTTGGGTAAACCCCGCATCCTTCAGCATCGGGTCGAACCGGTCCCAGATGACGATCTTGCCCTTCGGGAGCTTGTTGTCGACGAGCCAGCGGATCACGGCATCGGCGAGCTCCGGCTTGGTGTTGATGAGCGGCGCGCCGACAGGGTTGACCTTGAGCCCGACAACGTCGTCCCGTGTGAACAGCATGGCGAAGCTCTTCGTCATACTGGCGCCGGTCAGCGTGCGGACGCCGCGCTCGAACATCTCGCGGACCACCTTCGTATCGACTTTGTCCCCGACGAGCGAGCGGGGGTCCATCACCTTGACCACCCGCCCGGGGAATGGGCCGGGGAGCGAGTGCGCCGTCCTCGGCACCTTCATGAAATCGGCGATGTTCGTCTCAACCTCGGGCGGCTTTTCCCTTTCCTCGCCAAATGAGGGCACGCCGAGCACCAACCCACCCGCAACGGCTGCGGCCCCTCCGATCACCTTGGCGAACTCCCGGCGATTCAAGTCGAGAGCCCGATCCATGGACGAGTAGTTACGGCGCATGCAACCTCCTATCTGGGTCTCGAACGAACGCCTGCCGCAGCGCCGTCGGGGTTCGAACCGATGGCGGTGGGGTCGCCTCGGTGCTCACTGCCGGGTGGTACGTTGCACGCCATCGGAAGTTGCGCCGCCGCCCACCGGTCGGGTCCGCCGCCGCTGGCGCAATGCCTCGTAAAGGGCAATGGCCACGGCCGTGGAAAGGTTGAGGGAACGCATCCTCGTGTCAGCCATCGGGATGCAGACGAATCTCTCGATGTGGCGCCGGCGCAGTTCGTCGGGCAAGCCGCCGCTCTCGCGTCCAAAGATGAGCACCGACTTTCTGGGGAAGCGCACATCCCAGAGCTCGCGCGGCGCTTCGGCGGAGAAGAAGAAAGACTCCCCGAGTTCCGGGAGTGCAGCTTCGAATTCCGGCCACTCCTGCCAGACCACGGGCTGAACCCGCGGCCAGTAATCAACGCCGGCGCGGCGGACCTCACGCTCCTCGAGGGAAAACCCGAGCGGCCGCACCAGGTGAAGCTCCGCCCCGGCGGCGAGACACGTTCGGCCGGCGTTGCCGGTGTTCCAGGCGATCTCGGGCGTCACGAGCACGACGTGGAGGTCCTTCTGCGGTGATAGCCCGGAGGCTTCCTGGATGGTGGCTGTCGGCGTCGTCATCGGTCCCCGGTCCCAGTTTCGAAGCTTAGCAGCGTGCAGGCGCCTGGTCGCTTGCACGTGCGGTGCCGCGGCCCGAAATTAGGGGACGGAACCGGGGAGGTGGCCGATGCCGACGTTCGTGCTGATGACCCGTCTGCGCCCCGAGAGCGTCCACGGCGCCCACGGCAGGCGCGAAAAGGGCCACGCTTGACTCTACAAGGACAGATTCCGTCTAGAGCGTGAGGTGCGTCCCGATCCGAGCGAGGAAACGTTCCACCCCCTCGGCGAAGACTGCAACTTCCGGCAGCAAGCTGACCACGAGGATGCCGTCCATCGGGAAGTCAAAGAAGTAGCCCGGGTGGACGGCGACGCTGTCCTCTTGGAGCAACTCGAGGACGAGATCCTCCTCGGCGATGATCGCCGGAACCCGCAGCACGGCGCTCCACCCCCCGCCGGGTTCCAGCACGCCGACCGTGGGGACGCGCGACGCTGCCTGCCGGAGCGTGGTGAGGTTGCAGCGGCACCGTTCCCGGATCGCGCTGCGCACCACCGCACCCTCCCGAAGGAGGAGCGGCAGGGCAAGCTGAACAGGCGTGGACACCGAGAGGAACGTGTCCGCGATGAACTCGAGGCGCTCCAGCGCGGCCTTGACGAGATCTCCTGGGCCGCTCGCGACGAGCCATGCGAGCTTGAGTTGAGGGAGGCCGACACTCTTCGAGAGGCCACCGAGCGAGAAGGTGAGCGCCTGCTCGGTCCCCGCAAAGGTGTCTCCGGCGCCCGGCCGGTCGGCGAGGGAGTAGTCGAGGAACACCTCGTCGGCCACGATCGCCCAACCCCTCGCGGCGGCGAGGTCGGCCAAAGCCGAGGCGTCGTCCGGGTGGATCAGCGAGCCCGTGGGGTTGTTGGGGTGCACGACGATGACGGCCCGGACTTCGGACGGGGCGGCCGCGAGGTCGGGAAGATCGGGCCGCCAGTCGAACTCGGGGTTCAGGTGGTATGGGATGGCTTCGATGCCCTCCACCCGGGCCAGGTGCTCGAAGAGCGGGTACGAGGGTGACGGCACGAGGACGCTCTCTCCAGGGTTTGCAAGGAGTTTGAAGAGGAAAGCATATGCCTCGCTGGTCGAAGCCGTGAGCACGATGCGCTCTGGTTCGACCGCAGCGCCGTACTGCACGTACCCGGCCGCGACGGCCTCGCGCGCCGCCGCCAGCCCGCGAGGATCAGGGCGATAGGCGAAGCCTGCCGGGTCGGCGAGAGCATCCAGCAGCCCGGGAGGGTACGGGATGCCGCACTGGGTGGGGTTCGACACGGTCAGGTCGAAGCGGGGCTTGCGCCTCGCCAGCTCGGTGGCGATGCGGTTGGGTGCGAGCCCCGGCGGAACCCGATTGGAAAACACTGCTACTCCGGTTGGATTCTCGCACGCCCGGACCCACCGCCGCACCACCGTTGCGGGGTAGAATGCCCGCACCACGAGGGGGGATCTCATGAAGGAACTGCTTCCTGCCAGGACCCAAGAGTACAAAGCGCGCGCCCGCGAGGTTGCCGAGAAGTACGTCCGCCCTGTGGCTGCAGAGCTCGACCGCACTGGCGACTACCCGTGGAGCGTGATCGCGGCGCTGAAGGAGTACGACCTGATGGGAATCTGGGTCCCCGAGGCGTACGGCGGCCACGGCGCCGGTGTGCTCGACATGTGCATCGTCGTGGAGGAGATCTCGCGCGCGTGCGGGGGAATGGGCGTAACGTACGCGGTCAACGCGCTCGGCTCGTTCCCGATCGTCCTCGGCGGAACGGAAGAGCAGAAGCGCCGGTACCTGCCCGCGATCGCGAAGGGTGAGAAGCTCATCGCGTTCGGGCTCTCTGAGAAAGCATCCGGGTCGGACGCCGGCTCGCTGAGAGCCCGGGCCGTGCGCGACGGCGACGGCTTCGTTCTCGACGGCGAGAAGAAGTGGACCACCAACGCGAACGCCGCCAGCATCTACACGGTCTACGCGTCGACCAACCCCGACCGCGGCACACGGGGCGCGTCGGCGTTCATCGTGGAGAAGGGCACGCCGGGTTTCGAGATCGGAAAGAGGGAACAGCTCATGGGGATCCGGTGCGTCCCGGTCCACGAGCTGCACTTGCGGGAGTGCCACGTACCTGCGACGGCATTGCTGGGCGACAAAGAGGGTGCCGGGTTTGCCAACGCCATGATGACTCTCGACCGTGCTCGCCCCGGGGTGGCTGCGCAGGCGGTCGGCCTGGCCCAGGGGGCGCTCGAGTGGGCAATCCGCTACACCTCCGAGCGCCAGCAGTTCGGGCAGAGCGTGATGTCGTTCCAGGCGGTCCAGTTCATGCTGGCGGACATGGCAATCCAGGTCGAAGCGGCCCGACAGCTGGTCTACACCGCCGCGCGCTCCATTGATGCAGGGATTCCGAACGTCTCCAAGCTCGCTGCGATGTGCAAAGTGTTCGCGACCGATACCGCGATGCGCGTCACGACCGACGCGGTCCAGCTCTTCGGCGGGTACGGCTACTGCCAGGACTATCCGATCGAGAAGTACATGCGCGACGCGAAGATCACCCAAATCTATGAGGGCACCAACCAGATCCAGCGGGTCGTCATCGGACGCGCTCTGACGCGGGAGGCGGATGCGATCAGCGGGCACCTGGCGGTGAAGGTCGAGCACTTCCCCAAGGAGTAGTCAAAGGCGCCGCCGATAGCGGACCATCTGCGGCGTTGCCCTTCGGCGGCTCGCTTGCTCACGTACCCTCCGGGTACGCTCCGCAGCGGCCGCCTCGGGCGCCTTGCATCTGGCCCACTCTCGGCGGCGCGGCTACACGCCCCAAGTTGCGAGGCGCTGCCTTTCGCTCGTCAGTGTCTGAAGGTTGGCCCGTGGGCGTCGGGAGTTGAGAGACGCCAGGCGGTTATCCGGCTGAACTATGATGAAGTGAAAACTGGGAGAGCCTCATGCAGCGGTCCGAGCTACCAGGTTGGCCACCGATCGTGGTGCGTCAAGCCCGACCTCAACTTCTTGCCGGTACGGCCCGCGTCGGCAAATGTGAACGCGGCTCTGCCCATCTTCATCGAGATCACGCCATGAGAACTGGAATGCTGCTTGCGATGCTCGCCATGTTGCTGCCGGCGAGCGCACCTGCTTGGTCGGGACCGAGTCCGGCGCATTCCGAGCGGGAGCCTTTGCCGGTGGACGCCACGAGCGGCGTCACACTCTCTGCGCGGCTGGGGCTCGAGATGCGCCGCGCTGGGGGGCCGCGGCGTGAGGTGCTCGAGAGCATTCTCGTCGCGGACAGAACGGAGGACAGCGCGTGGTCGGGACGCGTGGCGACTCTCTGCCATGAAGGCGTGATTGACTGCGGGAGATTCCTGCCCATGTTGGAGACACTGCCCGATCGGGTTCTCCCGGCCCAACGTAAGAGCGCCGTAAGCAGTGCTGAATGCGTGAAAGAGGAGACGTGTCTCCAGGTGTTGCCGATGAAGCAGCGGCAGGCGCTCTACCGCCAGGCGATTGTCACTGGGCACCCCATCACCGATCTGGGGCCTTGGCTCTTCGACAGTGAGTGTGCGTTACGCGCCCTGCATGAGGGCATGGACGAACTGATCCCCGAAATCGAGCGCGGGCTGGGCGGACGACTGCATTCCAACCGAGAAGCCATCGAACCCGCCCTGCGGATGCGGAAGGCGCTCATCTCGTCTGACCCGACAGGGGCGCTCCTCAAGATCATCCGCCATGGCGCGGAGGTGGAGGTCGAGCGCACCCTTCGGTCGGTGGATGAGTGGGAAGGCTATTACCACCGCGCACCCGGGGCGGAGGAGCTATTTGCGATGGACGCCGTCCGCGAGATGGGGCGGCTGAACCCGCCTGGAGCGGCCGAGCGCCTCGAGGTCCTGTACGCGTTGTACAAGCCGGCCGAGGCGAAGCTGGAGCGCGAGCGAAACGAGCTGCTGGCCCAAGAGAAAGCGGGCACCTTGCCACGGGTGTACCCACGGCGGGAGATTCCGCGCGCCAAGGGGCTCGCGGGGCGGCTGGCTCGCTCCATCGTGGAGACAATCGGTGACCTTGGCGACCGCGAGTTCGAGCGAGCGGTGTTCAAGGATCGCCTTGATGATCTCCCCACCCTTTGGGACCGTGTCGATCGCGTGGAGAAGGAACTCGTGAAGCAGGGCCGGCTGAAGGCCAGCGAGATGGTCTCCGGCCAGCAACGCTAGGGCCTGGTAAACACTAGCTTACCGACCCTTGAGGTACCGAGTCCTCTCGGACCACGGGCCACGCAACTGGTCGCAGGCCACGGTCACCCAGGAGGCGCGGAGCGGGATTCACTCCCGCGGAGCGCTGGGGGTTCGGGGGGCTAGAGGCGGCGGGGGGCCGGGCGGGATGCCGCCGGGCCCCCCGAGAGAATGGTGGAGGCGGGGGGAATCGAACCCCCGTCCGGAAGACTTGGGCCGCAGGTGTCTCCGTGCGCAGCCTACGGTTTGATCTCGCCGCGCCGGCTGGGTGTAGGCTCCCGACCGTCGCAGCCAGCCCAGAGTGTCTCGACCGCCGCTCCCGGGCATAACGGCGGTCCAGCCTGCTTTTGCGGCGCCGTGATCAGGTTCGCAGGCGGGAGCCGGCGATCACGACGTGACTGCGGTTAGGCAGCCAGTGCTAGCTCAGTGTTGGCAGCTATGTGTGTCCGCCTGATTAACGTGGCGGCGGACCACGGCACGCTGCCGGCGACCCAACATGTCCCCCGTCGAACCCGGTACGCCCCCAGGTCACGGATCGTCAACAATGTACATCCTTTTCGTCGGCTTGACGAGGGCGCGCCCTCGGGTTACCGTGAGCGCCATGGCGGAGATCGAGCCCATCAGCGTTGTGGTGACCTCGGTGGGGACGGAGCAGCAGGCCGTCGAGATCTCCGAGGAGCTGATCGCGCGTCGTCTCGCCACCTGCATCAACATCATCCCCTGCCTGAGGTCGATCTACCGCTGGAAGGGGAAGGTCTGCGAGGACACCGAGTATCTCCTCATGATCAAGACGCGCCGAGCCTTGTTCGACGCGGTGACCGAAGCCATCCGGGAGATCCACTCGTATGAACTCCCGGAGGTTCTCGAGTTTCCGGTCGGCTATTCGGAGCCCAACTTCCACCGGTGGGTGGTGGACATGGCAACCGGCGTCCCGGACGCCGAACTCGAGCCGGACGCCGAGCCCTCGTTCGACTGAGCGTCGGCGCTTTCCAGATTCGTCCGCTCGAGCGGCTTTCCCCGCTTCGGCCATGCGGCGGACGCGATTCCTCGACATAAGAAGAACGACGCCTCCCACGGCATCCGGCGACCGCGACGAGCACCCTCCAGGCGAGCTGGTCTCATAATCTGGTTGCCTCGCCACACCGCCCGGCGTACACTCTGGATGGTCAGGGTCGGTGTTCCCGACCCGGAGGGTTACTTGATGAGAAAAGCACGTTGGATAGCCGGTGTGCTGCTACTCGCTCCTTCGCTGGTTCTCGCCCAGGCGCAGGGTCGAATCAAGGGCCTGATCTCTGACGCCAAGGGCAAGCCGATTCCCAAAGCGAAGGTGATCATGAGTTGTCCCGAGATCGCCAACTTCCACCGCGAAGTGATGGCCGACGACAAGGGGAACTACGCCACCTTGGTGGTCGACGCCACCAAGGACTACAAGTTTCGAGTCGAGGCGCAGGGGTACCAACCCGTAGAGCTGATGAAAAAGCCGCTGATCGGGGGCCAGACGCTCGAGCTCAACTTCACTCTCCAGAGCATCGTAGATTTGCAGGCGAAGGAGCAGCAGAAGGCACTCGAGGAGCCGGGGATTAAACAGCTGCGGGAGGGCCAGGAACTGGCAGAGGAAGGGAAAGTCGCTGAGGCACGCGCCAAATACGCGGAGGCAGTTGCGGTGAAACCGGACCTCTACTTGGCCTGGCTTGCACAGGGAGACATCGATCAGAAAGCCGGAAAGAACGACGATGCGCTCAATGCCGCGGACAAATGTCTTGCAACCAAGCCGAACTTCCCGCAGTGCCTGGCGCTGGGAATGAACGCCGCGCAGGCGAAGAAGGACAACGCGCTTTATCAGAAGTACGCGGCTGCGTACAAGAACGCGAACCCGACCGATCCGGTGGTCTACTTCAACGAAGCGGTGCCGCTCATCAACAAGGGCGATTTCTCCGCCGCCAAGCCGCTGCTGGAGAAAGCCCTCGCCGCGGACCCAAACTACGCCGATGCTCTGTATCAACTCGGCACGGTTTACGCCAGCCTTGGGGACAACGCGAAGGCCAAGGAAACCCTAGAGAAGGCCCTGCTGGTCGCTCCCAAGCACCAAGATGCAGCCACTGCACGGGCGATGCTTGATTGGGTGAAAACGCAGATCAAATAGGACCGCAATGTGCTTCAGGGGCGAACTCAGAAATCGCAGCCAGCCCTGAAACAAGTGCGGTCACGGCGCTCATAGGCCCGACGCTCGGTTGTTTCGTCGGAGTCGGCTCATTGCTGTTTAGAGCTTCTCAGGTCGGCTTTCTGCTGCAATTTCTCATGCGTGCGAACCTCCCTGAGAAATGGTGACTTGGCCCCGGGGTTCGCAAGCACCACATCAATGATGTCCTGGCCACGGAACGCAGTCTTCACTCCGGCTCGTCAAACGGGGTCTGATCGCGGATCTCTGCGACGCGGTTGGCCTCGTCGAGGAGGACTACGCGCGCCCGGTGATGGGGGATGTCTTCCCGGTCGAGCTGACAATAGGCCGCGACGATCACGAGATCGCCCACCTCGGCGAGGTGTGCGGCAGCACCATTGATGCCGACTTCGCCCCGTCCCGCAGGGGCGGGGATGCAGTAGGTCGTGAGACGCGTCCCCCGGGTGATGTTGTAGACGTCCACCTGTTCGAGGGGGAGCAGATTAGCGGCTTCCAGCAGATCGCGGTCGATGGAGATCGAGCCAACGTAATCGAGTTGGCAGCGCGTCACACGGGCCCGGTGGATCTTTGCCCGCAGGAATGGCCGGAGCATCAGGACACCTCCACGAGAACGTTGTCGATCAGTCTGGTGGCGCCGACGTGCACGGCGAGCGCGACTAGGACGTGGTTTGAAATCGTCGCGAGCGGAGTGAGCCTCTCGGGGTCGACCGCTGCGACGTACTGCAAGCGGGCCAGCGGCTCACCTGCGACCTCTGCAGCCGCCTTCGCTTCGAGTGCCGCCCCGGACCTCTCTCCGGCGCGGACCGCGGCCGTCGCCAGTTCCAGTGTCCGGTGCAGCACCGTCGCGGCGCGACGCTCCTCAGGGGCGAGGTAGGCGTTGCGGGAAGATCGGGCGAGGCCGTCCTCCTCCCGCTCCGTGGGACAGATCTCGATCCGGACCGGCGAGCAGAGATCGGCCGCCATGCGGCGAATGACCACCGCCTGCTGCCAGTCCTTGGCACCAAAGAGCGCGATGTGAGGCTGCACGATGTTGAGGAGCTTGGCAACGACGAGCGCCACTCCCTGGAAATGACCGGGGCGGAAGGCGCCGCACAGTCCGTCTGCGAGCTGCGGAACGTCGAGCACGGTTGCGGAGGGACGAGGGTAAATCTCCTTCGTTGAGGGGGCGAAGAGCATCGTGGCGCCGGCCTTCTCGAGAAGCCCGCGGTCGCGCTCGAGGTCGCGTGGGTAGCGATCAAAGTCCTCGCCGGGAGCGAACTGCGTCGGGTTCACGAAGACGCTCGCCCAGACCTCGTCCGCAAGGCCGAGTCCACGTCGGACGAGGGCGAGGTGCCCCTCGTGCAGCGCCCCCATCGTCGGCACGAACGCCAGTCTCCTCCCGGTGCATGCGAGCTCCGCACGCCTGGCGCGGGCTCCGTTCACCGTCGATATCACGAGCATGTCATTCCCTCCCTAGTTGCTTCGTGAGCGCATCGGCAAGACCGGGAGGGTCGGGGTAACACTCGGCTTCGGCCGGGTATCGTCGCTCCCTCACGTCTGCGGCGAATGCCTCCAGGGCGACTCGGATCGTACCCGCGAGGTCCGCGTAGCGACGGACGAAGCGAGGTAAGGGCTGGTCGGAAAGCCCCATGAGATCGGCGAAGACCAGAACCTGACCGTCACAGTTGGGACCGGCGCCGATCCCGATGGTAGGTACGGCGACGGCCAGGGTGATTGCGGCCCCGAGCGCCGGAGGGATGGCCTCCAATACCAGAAGGAACGCTCCGGCGCGCTCAAGAGATCGGGCCTGCTCGATCAACGAGGAAGCCTGGTCGATGTCGCGGCCCTGAACGCGGTAACCGCCCAGGCGGTGCAATGACTGTGGTGTCAAGCCGATGTGGCCCATGACCGGCACTCCTGCGGCGACAATCGCCGCGACCTCGTCGTACCTCGGGCCCTCGAGTTTGACGGCGTGCGCACCGCCCTCGGCCACGAGCCGACAGGCACTCCGGACCGCCTCTGCGACACTCGTCTGGTACGAACCGAACGGCATGTCGGCCACCAGCAACGCTCGTCTTCCACCCGCCGCCGCAGCGCGCGTGTGGTGGATCATCTCATCGAGGGTGATCGTGAGCGTGTTCCGGCGTCCGAGGGCGGCCATTGCGAGGGAGTCCCCGACCAGGATGATGTCCACGTCGGCACGATCGGCGAGGCGAGCCGACGGTTCGTCTGTGGCGGTGACCATGACCAGCCGTCGCAACCCCTTGGCGGACGTGATCTCAGAGGCGGTAATCGTGGCTTCCATCGGTCCCTCCGGGCCGACGGATCCGGGGGCAGGGCCGGTCGCCGTGCCGCCAGCGGCAGCATCGGCGCCTGTGCCCGTGGCGTGGCGGGCTATGAGCTCATAAGCGGCCCGTCTCGGTCCACTTCCCCTAGCCGGATCCGAGCGGTACGTACACCTGCGTTCCCTGACGGGTTCGGACAATCTGCTGGATGAGGTTCTCGAAGTCCTCTGCCTTGTTGACGAAGTCGATTTCGTCCGTGTTAACGACGAGGAGCGGTGTCTCGGAATAACGGAAGAAAAACGCGTTGTAGGCATCCTTCAGTTTCTGCAGATATGCCGGATCGATGCCCCGCTCGAAATCCCTGCCGCGCATGCGAATCCGCCGCATGCACATCTCGATGCTCGCCTCGAGGTAGATCACCAGGTCGGGCTTGGGCAGGCGCGCGGTGAGCAGCCGATACAGCCTGTCGTAGAGGCGAAACTCCTCGTCGTCGAGGTTCATGCGGGCGAAGATCCGATCCTTCGGCATTGTGTAGTCGGACACCACGAAGCGGGTGAACAGATCCATCTGGGAGAGCTCGACGTGTTGCTGATGGCGCGAGAGCAGGAAGAAGAGCTGGACTTGGAACGCCGCGCCCTCCTTGCCGCGATAGAAAGGCTCCAGAAAAGGGTTCTGGACGTCCTCGAGGATCTTGACGCCCTCGAAACGCGACGCAAGCAACTCGACGAGTGAGGTCTTCCCGACGCCGATCGGACCTTCCACGGCGATGTGACGAGCGGTGAGCGTGGCGGCATTCATGCGTGCACCATCATATCAAGGAGGTAGCGCGCGAACATCAGTGCCGCGAGGTCCGCCTCGGCCCGCGAGCGGGTCTCTCCCCGGGCGGTCTCGCTCACGGTGAGCCCGGTCACGAACCCCCGCGGCGTCGCGCGGTCCTTTCCGAGCTCATGGGCTACAACGAGCCGCTCCCCGTCGCGTAGGATCACATGCAGCGCGCTGAGCTATGGGTGCTCGGCTGCCTGCTCGGCGAAGCGCACCGCCGGACAGGAGCCGCTCGCACCCCCGTCACGACCAAGGGAGTTCACGTCCCACAGACGCCTCCCAGGCGGCGGAGCATCTCCTGTCGCCATCGCCCCTCCTCACGGAAACGGCGCAGCAGACCGAATCTCTCGCCCCGGTAGAGTGCGACCGCTGCTCGGTGGGAACGGTCCACCTCGAGCAAAAGCCATCGGGCCGAGGCCACGCGCGAGCGCGTCATGGCATCGCGGACGAGGGAGCGTCCCAGACCTCTGCGACGCCACTGGGGGTGGACGGCGAGAGAGGCCAGCCACGACACCGGTGCCGCGAGGAGGAGCACGCTCGCGGCGGCGACCGCATCGTCCGCCTCGACGACGACGGCTGTCCAGTCGGGGAACGTCACCACCTCCCGCCAGGCGCGCAGTGACCACGCCCGACGCCCGAAACACGCTCGGTCGAGCTCGAAAAGCGTCGTGAGATCCCCAGGCCTGGCGAGCCGCCTGACCGTCGGCCGGTGACTGTCAACCTCCTCGGCAGGTGTATGGGTTTCTTTACAGGCCACAGCGCAGATCTCCGTGTGGTTCTCGTCCAAACTGACAGGAGAGCTTACCACCCCCGAGGATGAACATTCGGACCACACGGATCATAAGTACTTTATATTCAGTACCGTACCCGATTGTCAACGATTGGCACGGCGCTCGCTGTCCCCTCACGCGGAGGTGATCAATGAGCCACGGGCCTTAGCAGCGGACACCGGAGCCCAGTTGTCAAACGCGGGAATCACCGGAAGGCAACGACTTCGACCAGAACTCAGTGAAAGAAAAGGAGATCGGCAATGACATTCAGGACTCTGATGTGCATGACTCTGGCGGCCGCCCTCGCGAGCAGCGTGTTCGCGGCACAGCCGTCAGGCAACCCGCAGGTCAACATCAATACGGCGACCGTCCAAGAGCTGCAGCTGCTCCCGCGGGTGGGGGCGGCCCTAGCCAAGCGGATCGTGGACTTCCGTACCGCCAACGGCCCGTTCAAGGCGCCCGAGGAACTCGCGCGCGTCAAGGGCGTTGGTGAGAAGAGCTTCGCCCGGCTGCAGTCCTTCGTGACCACATCCGGTGCGACCAGCTTGAAGGAGAAGGTGCGCTCTCCGCGAACGGCCAAACCGGCCGCCAAGGCGCAGAGCTGACGGTCCGGAAGCGAAAGGGCTCCATGTAGCAAACAACACAAGAGGTGCGTGGACGGTTGGGGGCGGCACACGGCCGCCCCCGGTTCATGGGAGGCTATGATGACGACGCAGCGTGGTTTTTCACTCATCGAGACGATGGCTGTACTCGCAATGGTCGGTCTTGCCTTGGCGGTCGCGCTACCGAACCTAGGGGAGTTCCAGCGCAAGAGCGACCTTGTGCGCCTTGCCCGTCAGATTGCAGCTGACGCCCTCCGCTGTCGGATGGAGGCGCTCACAAGTTGCCGCAATGTCGGGCTGGTGTTCGGCGATGTGGATGAACGTTCCTACTACGTGATGGTCGCGGACGGCGACGACGACGGGGTTTCTCGTGCCGATTTCATCCGTGGAGTCGACAAGGCGTTGGGTCCGAAGGTGTGGGTGCACTTCCTCAGTCGAGGCGCTCGCCTCGGCGTGCCTTCCGGATGGAAAGTGCCGGACCCATCTGGAGGCGGAACGCTCGACGAGCGCGGACTGAGAGTCGGGTCCAGCGGGATCATGAGCTTCTCTCGAACGGGAGGTGCAACGCCTTCGAGCGTCTACTTCAACGACGGATGGGAACGGATGCTGGTGGTGCGAGTCAACGGTGATCTTGGGCGGATTCGCGCGTTGCAGTGGTGTCGCGGGTGGAAGGAGTGGCGCGAGATCACACTCTGATCGCGGAATTGTCGCGGGAACGGAGTGGAACGCGTTTCTGAGGTACGACAAGGGTGTCCGTGATCGTCTCCCCGGTGACAGTCAGCGGTCCTGCGAGGACGCAATTCCGGAGCTCGCTGCCGCCGCCGACGCAGGCACCGGCCGTCAGGACGCAACCCGTGAGCGTCGCCCCGCTCGCGACCTTGCACCCTGCACCGACCGCGCTCCGTTCGACTCGACTTTCCTCCTCGACTACTGCGGAGGAATGGATCCACGTATCTCGTCCGAGCGATTCGATCACCAGCTCCCGATACGAAGCAGGCGTGCCGGCTTCGCGCCAGCATCCGCTCACAACTGCGCCACGCAGGTGGTGGCTGCGGCGCAGGATGTCCCAGAGAGACGCCATCGCGCTCGCCCCGGCCGGGATTGCCGCCACAACATCGCGGGTCAGGATCTGGAAGCCGGTGAATAGAAACCGCTCTCCCCGGTCGTCCGATCCGGGTGCGAGGAACCGGGTTACCAGGCCGTCTTCGCCGAGGAGCACCGAGCTCCAGCGCCGCGGATCAGGGTGCGGAATCAGGGCGAGCACCGCGGCGCCGTCTGCACGTGCAGCGAGCACCGGTGCGAGGTCGAGATCCCCCCAGGTATCGGCGTTGCCGACGAGGACGTCACCATCCCCCAGAAGCGAACGGGCGGCGGCCACACCCCCCGCGCCGCCGAGCAGGTCCGGCTCCCATGAGAACGCGACCGTGCCGCCCCCCGCCGATCGGGCTGCCGCAGCGACCAGATCCGGGTGACGATGAAGGTTCGCCACGATCTCCGCGCAGCCGGCCCGGCGGAGGTTCGCAAGAGCGCTCGAGAGCAGCGGGCGCCCCAAGACATCGAGTGCCGGCTTGGGCACGCTGGAGCTCAGCGGCTCCATGCGGAGTCCGTCACCCGCTGCGAGGAGCATGCCTTTCACGTCCACAATGATACCGACTCGGGCGCAAGCCTACTCGGAGAAGACCATGTCGGCCGGAGCGGTGGGGTGGAGCGCGCGGTGTGCGGTCCAGAGGTCGAGGTAAGTACCACGAACAGCAGTGTGCGGGTTGAGGCCCAGGTCAGTGGCCACCGCCGCAAGTCGCTCGCTCGGTCCCTCGACCTCGACGAAGCTTCCGAGGGGTGTCTCGTCGAGGGCAACGACGATCTGATCGAGAGCCCATATCTCGCGCCGCTTCTGATAGCGACGAACTGGCCGGAACCCGAGCCCGGCCAGGATGACCAGCACCCGCTCAGCGCTCTCGACCGGCGTCTCGATCTCGACCCGGCTCTTCACCCCTTCGTGGAACGAGCCTGGTTCCTTCAGGGTCAACCAACCCTTATGCCCGGCCTGGCGGACCCTGAGGAGGCGGCCGCTCTTCCTGAACGTGCCTTGCTCGTCGTCGAGGACCCAGTTGTCCTCCAGCGTCAAAGGAGTCAGGAGCCGCCCGCCCTGTCTCTTCACGTGATCGCATACCGGGGTCAGGTCAGCGACCGGGATCTTCATCTCCTGCTCAACCACGCGCACCCCCACCCAGCTAGTATAGGTGGGTGCGCGCCGTCGTCTTCGGCACAGCCGGCCACATCGATCACGGCAAAACATCCCTCGTGAAAGCGCTCACGGGTGTGGACTGTGATCGCCTCCCGGAGGAGAAGCGAAGAGGCATCACGCTCGTTCTGGGTTTCGCGCCGCTTGCAGACCCGCTCGGCGAAGTTGAACTCTCCTTCATCGACGTTCCCGGCCACGAGCGGCTGGTTCACACGATGATTGCCGGGGCTGCGGGCATCGATCGCGCGCTTCTCGTCGTGGCGGCTGACGAGGGAATCATGCCGCAGACTCGCGAGCACCTGGACGTGCTCGAGGTGCTCGGTGTCCGCGGCGGCGTTGTGGCACTGACCAAGGCGGACGCGATCGAACCCGCACGACTTGACGCCGTCCGGGCAGAGGTCGCGGCTCACCTTAGCGGGGGTCCGCTCTCGGGTGCGCCGGTGATCGCCTGCTCCGCCTTGAACGGGGCGGGCATCGGCGAGGTCCGCGACGCGGTGCTCAAGTGCAGCCGCGGCGTGGTTCAGAAGCAGGATCCTCACCGGCCTTTTCGGCTCGCGGTCGACCGCACGTTCACAGTGACCGGCGTGGGAACGGTGGTGACCGGCACCGCAAACTGGGGACGCGTACGGATTGGCGACGAGTTGATGGCACTCCCGGGAGGCGCTCGCGCGCGTGTGAGGGCCATCCAGATCCACGGCACGCCCCGCGACGAAGCGGAAGTCGGCGAACGAATCGCGCTGGGTCTGACCGGCGTAACCGTCGCCGACGTTCCACGCGGCGAGCAACTGCTCCACGCCGACGATTGGAGGCCATCTCAGCGTCTCGCGCTGGATGTGCGAGTGCTGCGAGACGCTCCCACGGTTGCCGAAGGAGACCGGGTGTGGGTCCATCTGCTCGCGGCGCGGAGGCTGGCCCGAATCGAACGGGCGAACCCTGCGAAGATCGGTCCGCGAGAGTCGGGCCGCATCATCGTGCGGCTTGTCTATCCCGTGTTCGCGGCTCCCGGAGACAAGGTTGTCCTGCGCCGGGTCTCACCGGCGACAACCGTGGGAGGTGGCGAGGTGCTGGACACCCAGCCGCCGCGGCTCGCGCGATGGGAGGCAGACAGCCTGGCGGCGCTGCCGCGGCCTTGGGTCGATGCTGCGGCCACCATCGATCGGTGGGTCGGTCTCGCCGGTCCGCGGGGACTCGCGGCGGCCGAGCTCTCGCTCCGGATGGGAGTATGGGAAGCGGGCCTCGAGTCGGCCCTCGGCAAACTCATGACCGAGGGCTCCGTCGTGATTGCTCAGGCAAGCCCCCTGCAGCTCCTGCACCGCGACGCGCTCGCCGATGTGCGGGCGAAGGCCGCCGAACTCCTGCGCGCAGCCGGCGCCATGGGGGTGCCTCACGCGGAATTCGTCGCGCAGTTGCTCCCTCCCGCAGCGCGGCACCTGCGGGATTTCTACCTGAATCACCTTCGGCGTGCCGGTCTGACCCGCGAGGTGGCAGGTAGGGTGCTATCCGCCGCCGCATCGCCCCTGGAGGACGCTCTCGCAGGGCGCGTCGCGGAGTTCTACCGGGGAGTCGGCTTCGCCGCTCCCTCACCGCAGGAGGTCGCACGAGCCCTCACTGCGGACCCGAGGGTGGTGGAGGGGCTGGTGCGCTTCCTGGTGGACCAGAAACGCCTCGCGAGAGTCGGTGGCAAGTGGGTGCTGCACCGTCAAGTCCTCGACGAGGTTGTGGCCTCTCTGAGGGATTGGGGTGTTGAAGGCTTCGACGTGTCGGCGTTCAAGGCCCGCTTCGGCCTTACCAGGAAGCTGGCGATCCCCGTCTTGGAGTGGCTCGACTCGCAGCGAGTCACGCGGCGGGAGGGAGACCGCCGGCGCTTGGTGCGACCGCGCGGGGAGACCAACCCTGGCGCATGATCCGCAACGCGTCGGACGACAGGTCTCCCATCTCCACTTCGATCTCGCCGTCCAGTTGGACCCATGCGGTCACGGCCCCTTCCTTCGTCGTGGCCGGGCGGAAGGTCCACTCGGCCAGGGACGCGAGCAGCCACGGCCGCAGCCCATCGGGGCACATGAGGAAAACGACGCGCTGACAGCGGCCTACACCGGTGACCTCGGCGAGGAGGTGGATTCCCTGTCGCCACGACCTGCCGTCGACGCGTGCACGGAAGCGTTTCGGGCTCGGCAGTTGGTCGACGCGCTCGGTCGGTGTGGCGGGTAGCTCGAGGTCCCGCGCCTCAGCCGTGGGATACGGGCTCGGCTCAATCGCGGGCGGCGTGGTCGGCTCGGGGGTGGTGGCCTGGATTCCGGTGACGCGCCCCTGCTGTATTCGACCGTGGAGATCGATTGCGAGTGGTAACCAGACCGGCACTGCGGCGCCCGACGAGCGGGCAGGGGTGAAGATAGTTGCGGCGATCGTGGGGCGCAGGGCGTCCGCCAGATTCGGCCACGGCAGCTGGGTGAACACTACGCGACGAACCCCACCCTGTGCGTCAACGTACACCGAGGCCAGCACGGTGGACACGCCCGAGAACTTCTCGCGTAGTGGAGTATTGACAGGCGTCGGGGCCGTTACGAGCTGAGTAGAGAAAGGGTTCGTGGGAGGCACGGCCGGCAGCTCGACCGGCACCAGCACGGGCAGGTCCGCGCGAACTTCCCAGGGTTTCTGGGCCGACGCCGGTACGCTTGCGATCAGGCTCAGGACAATTAGGGCTCGACGCATGCGATCATCTTACCCCTTCGCTGAAGCCCAGGACGTCCCTGTTCCGACGTCCACCCGGAGCGGCACCCGCAACCGGGTGATCCCCTCCATGACACTCCGGGCCAACGCGGCGACGTCGTCAACAGCCGCCTGGGCAACCTCCAGAATGAGCTCATCGTGCACCTGGAGAAGGAGCCGCGCGGGCAGGTTCAACCGGGCCAATTTCCCGTTCAATCGGATCATCGAGAGCTTCATGAGATCCGCAGCGGTCCCCTGAACCGGTGCGTTGATCGCCTGGCGCTCGGCGTTGCCGCGCACCTTCGCGTTCTTAGAGTCGAGGCCGGCGATCCAGCGGACACGCCCGAAGAGAGTGGTCACCTTGCCGGTCGCACGCGCCTGCTCCTTGGTGCCTTCGAGGTACGCACGCACGCGTGGGAGGCGCCCGAAGTAGGCCTCGATGAACTCCTGCGCCTGCGCGTTCGAGACTCCGAGCTCGCGCGCAAGGGCGTACGCCCCCATCCCATAGATGAGGCCGAAGTTGATTGTCTTCGCCGCGCGCCGCTGGTCCGGGCTCACGAGCTCCGGTGCGACTGCGAACACCAGGGCGGCGGTTGCCGTGTGGATGTCCTCGCCTCGTGCGAACGCGTCGTGCAGCGCGGGGTCTTCCGAGAGGTGGGCGAGGACCCTGAGTTCGATCTGCGAATAATCGGCCGTCAGAAGCAGCTGCCCGGGGTCGGCAACGAACGCTCGCCGGACCTCTTTTCCCATTTCGGTGCGGACCGGGATGTTCTGGAGGTTGGGATCCGACGAGGAGAGTCGGCCGGTGGCCGCGACCGCCTGGTTGAATCGGGTGTGCACGCGTCCGTCGGCAGCTACCTGCTTCGGCAGAGCGTCGATGTAAGTGGACTTGAGCTTGGTCTGCTCCCGGTATTCGAGCAGCAGAGCCGGCAACCGGTGACCGCGTGCGGACAGCTCGGCCAGGACGTCCGCGTCGGTCGAAGGCGCCTTCGTCTTCGCGGTGCGGTGCAAAACCGGAAGCCCGCGCCGCTCGAACATCACCTCGGCGAGCTGCTGTGGGGAGTTGATGTTGAACGGGCCGCCGGCCTCGGCATGAATCTCGCGCTCAAGATCGGCGATCGATCTCGCGAGGCGGCCGCTCAGCTCCTCGAGGATGGAGAGGTCGAGACGGATCCCGTGACGCTCCATCGCCTCCAGTACCGGCACGAGGGGAAGCTCCATGGTGGCGAGCACTTCCTCGAGCTTCTCGTCGGCAAGGCGTCGCGCGAGTTGAGGTGCGATGGTCCACACGGCGCGTGCGGACTCCTCGGCTTCGGCTCCTGCGGGAGGTTGGACGCCGTAGCGGCGGCACAGGGCCAGGAGGTCGGTGGATTCGCCCGGGGCCAGCAGGTAGCCCGCGAGCATCGTGTCCCGCGGCACCGCGGGCGGCTCGACCCCTGCGTCTCGGAACGCAGCGACCAGGGCCTTCGCGTCGTGACACCACACACCGGCGAGGTGAGGTGCGAGAGATTCGCACAGCCGGGCTGTCGGGGCGGCGGCGGCAGCGATGCCGGATTCGGTTGCCACCACGAGCCGATCCGGGGCCAGCGCGACTGCTGCGCCGGGTGCCCGGAGCAGGGCGTCGAGCTCTACGAGTCCGACCTCGCGCGCCGGCGTCACGATCACCGCTTGCGCGCTCCTGGGCGGTCGCAACTCGGCGAGGAGGGAAGTGAATCCGAGTCGCTGGTACAGGTCCGCGAGCCGGTCGGCGTCAGGCGCTCGTCGCTCGAGCGCCGCGAGGGTCTCGGAGAGCGCGACGTCGGTGCGAATTCGGACGAGCTGACGGGAGAGCTCCACTTCGTCCCGGTGCTCGGCGAGCGCCTTGCGGGCGCGTGGAGGCGCGACCTCGTCGAGGTGTGCGTAGATCTCATCGACCGTGCCCCATCTCGCGACGAGCTCCTTGGCACCCTTCTCGCCGATCCCGGGACACCCCGGGATGTTGTCGGAGCTGTCGCCCATGAGGGTCAGGACCTCACCGACCCGGGAAGGTCGGACGCCGAACACCTCCTCGACGCCGCGCTCGTCGAGCAGTCGCTCCAGGCGCGTGTGCCACATCTTCACGTGAGGGTCCCGGACCAACTGCATGAGGTCCTTGTCGGTCGAGGCGATGACGACCTCGAAACCGGCGGCCTCGGCCCGCTCGGCCAGCGTGCCGATGACGTCGTCGGCCTCGACATCGGGCTCAGCCAGGACGGCGAGACCGAGGAGCGACACGGCCTCCTGGGTGATCGGAACCTGCACCCGGAGGTCATCGGGCATCGGCGGTCGGTGCGCCTTGTAGCACTCGTCCAAGCGGGTCCGGAAGGTCTCCTTGCCGGCGTCGAACGCGACGGCAACGTGCGTGGGCGCGAACTCGCGCAGCAGCTTGTGCTGCATTCGCAGAAAACCGTACGCCGCGTTGGTGGGTGTACCGTCGGGGGCCGACAGGCCGGTACGAATCGCGTAGAACGCGCGGTAGAGGTTGGAGTGACCGTCCACCAGCAGAAGTCGTGGCATGTCCGAACGATAGCACGTGGGCCGGGCTTGCGAGGATGGGGTCCGGGAGCGTTGGGATCCCGAGTCCCGGCCACTCGAAAGAGGTCACGGCCCTTCGGGTGGGATCGCGCGTGCCCGGTTGGGGTAGGCTACTGAAGTGATAACCAACGCCGAGCTGGCGGAGACGCTCTTTCAGCTTGCGGAGAGCCACCCGGCTGGCGACCTTCGTCTCGCACTCCTGCGAACCGCCTATGCCGTCTTCGATCATCCGCGCGAGCTTACGGGCTCGCGCCGGCTCCCGGAGACGGCAGCGCTTGAGGTTCTGCCCGCGCTGGCCATGCTGCGCTCGTGCCGGACCCCGGATGCGCTCTCGGCGGCGGCGCACCGACTCGCGGGCCCGAACCACTTGCGAGCCAACCCTTCGCGCCAAGGGTTTCTTACGGCGGCCGAGGTCGAGCGCGCGATCACCTTGCCGGGCGCACCCAACCACCGACACATCCGAGGCGCCGCGCACTGGCACACCCGGGCCTCGGATGGCGCGGGGACCCTGGAGGCGATGGCGAGGGCGTGCGTGAGGCGCGGGGCGAGCTGGGCAGTCGTGGCGGACCACACCCGCGGGCTCGCATGCGTGAACGGCCTCGACGCCGAGGGAGTCGCGATGCAGGCGCGGTCTGTGCGGGCGTGGAACAGCCGCCACGGCGACGACTTGAGGCTTGTGCAGGGCCTGGAGGCGGAGATCCTGGAAGACGGAAGGCTGGACCTCCCGCGATCCGCCCGGCCCGGCGTGCTGCTCATCGCGGCGGTCCACACGGGCCTCGCGGAGCGACGGGATCAGACCGGCAGGTTGGTCCGTGCGATCGAGGAGCCTGCCGTGTGGGCGCTCGCACATCCGCGAGGGCGCCTATTCGCCCGAAGGTCGGGGATCCGCGCCAACTGGGAGGTCGTGTTCGGCGCCGCTGCGGCTGCCGGGGTGCTGATCGAGATCAACGGCTTCCCTCGCCGGCAAGACCTCGACCCCGCGTTGCTTGGGTTGGCGCGGGATGTCGGGTGCCGTTTCCTGCTCGCGTCCGACGCGCACCACACCCGGCACCTCGCCTTCGAGGAGACGGCTGTCGCTCTGGCGGTCCAGGGGGGCGTACCGGCGAGCGCGATCGTCAACTTCGAGCCGCTCGACCGCCTCGCCTCGGCGAGGCCGGACCTCGAGCTCCCGTAGCGACAGCCTTCGAGGCCGACGACGCAACCGTCAACCGGGCGACGGCCCTCGAGCGGGCTCGGTCAATCAAGCCCGGTAAAGAGGTCGGTCGAGATGTAGCGCTCGGACGTCGAGGGCACGACGCATACCACCAACTTGCTCTTGTTCTCCGGACGGAGAGCCACCTTAACGGCGGCCTGGACCGCTGCGCCGGACGAGATCCCGCCCAGGATCCCCTCCTCTTTGGCGAGCCGGCGCGCCATGGCGAACGCCTCGTCGTTGCTGACCTGAAGCACCTCGTCGATCAACCTCGTGTCGAGGTTCGCGGGTATGAAGCCGGCGCCGAGCCCCTGGATCTTGTGCGAGCCGGGTTGGCCGCCGGAGATGACCGGCGAACCGGAGGGCTCGACAGCCACGATGCGCAGAGCGGGCTTGCGCTCCTTCCACACTCGACCGACTCCGGTGAGGGTCCCGCCGGTGCCGACACCCGCAACGAAGATGTCCATCGTCCCGTCGGTGTCGCGCCAGAGTTCCTCGGCGGTCGTTGTGGCGTGGATCTCGGGGTTGGCGGGGTTCTCGAACTGCTGCGGCATGACCGCGCCTGGGATTTCATCGAGCAGCTCGAGCGCCCTCCGGATAGCGCCCTTCATCCCTTCGGAGGCGGGCGTGAGGATGAGCTCGGCGCCGAGCAGTTTGAGGACCTTGCGCCGCTCGAGCGAGACGCTCTCGGGCATCGCGATCACGCACCTGTACCCCTTGGCGGCGGCGACCATGGCGAGCGCGATGCCGGTGTTGCCCGAAGTTGGCTCAACGATCACCGACTTACCGGGGCTCAACTTACCGGCGCGTTCCATCGCTTCGACCATCGCGACCCCGATGCGGTCCTTGACCGAGTGCGCGGGGTTGAAGAACTCGAGTTTCGCGGCCACCGTAGCCACGCATCCCGAGGTGACGCGGTTGAGCCGGACGAGCGGTGTGTTGCCGACGAGCTTGGTGATGTCTGCTGCGATGCGCATAGTCCCCCCTTAGATGTCGAAATCAACAGCTGTGTTCGTGCTGCGTTCCAACTGCGTCAGATCGGCGAGCGTGAGCCGCTCGAGGGCGCCGGCGCGGGTTTCGGCAAGGTGTTTCGCGAGCCAGCGCACGGCCGTGCCGCCGGTCTCCGGTTGGGCCTCGGGGCGCACGAGGGAAGCCAGCGGGACCGTCTCCGGTCTGGCCGGCAACTTCACGCCGCCGCGTGGGCCGCGCGAGGTGGTCACGAGACCCTCGCGCGCCAGCTCGCCGAGCAGACGTGCCAGGAACCTCTCCGGCACCTTCCGTCGGCGCGCGATCTGCGCCGCCGTCCGGGGCTCGGGAAACGAGGCTGCGAGCTCCAGCAGCGCCTCCAAGCGGTAGGCATCCGTTTCATTCATCACTAATAGCATAGTATTAGTATAATATGTTGTCAAGGGCTCATTCTCGGACTCCCAACCTGTGCCCGTCTTCAGGCCGCCCACCAAGGGCCAGCCTCGAATCTCGACTGAGTCGGGCAGCCACGAGGACAGGACCATCGAGTGATTGCACTCCGAGACTGCAGTCCAAGCAGCGCGCCCTTGGTGCCGCGTCCCGCATATGGGGCAGAGTCTTCGTTCTCCGTGATCACGGCACTGTCATGAGCGACTAGTTTCGAGATTTGGCCCGTCTCGGTCGCGGTCTGGAATGGACGACGATGGAGCCCCTTCAACTACCCGCAGTCCCTTGGCGCCGTAAGTCAAGCCAGTCGAATGCCGCCGCCAGCGGCCTCGGATCTCGGCTCGTCGTGCTTGTGTCTCGCGGGGAAACTGCGTAGTCGAAATCGAACCGGAGGAAGTTTGCGCCAGGCCGCCACAGTCGTTCATCTGTCGGGAAGATGATCTCCTGCGGCTGTTCGCGCAGCACCACATGCCCCAAAGCGGTGCCGTTGAGGGAGACTGTAAGGCCTTGCTGTCGGCCGCGGACGACGAAAGGCCAGAGGTGCGCCACGAGCTCGGAGAAGGCGCGCTCTTTGCATTCGACAGTCACAACCGCAGTGCGGCCCTCCGCCCAAACGAACGGCACGCCGCCGGCTGTCCTCTCTCAGCCAGACCAACCGTAGGCAAGAGCTTTCTCCGCGTGCCACCGGTCGAACTTCAGGTGTCAATAGCCGGACACCGCGGGCGTTCGGGAGTACCAGTCGTGAAGACCTCTTCGAGCGGCTTCGAGCACACCTCCGTCTGGGCCGCGAAGGCTGTACGGCAACACTCGGAGGTCCGATCCGCACGAATTCGTTCCAACTACTCCCGGCCCGATTTCCCGCATGCCCGCTTCAAGCATCTTTTGACGGACCACCGGCGTGAGCAAGAAGATGTCCGCCTCGTCGGTATAGGGGTAGGACGCAAGCAAAGGGAACTCGTGCAAACCGCGCCGGATGACGTCGAAGTGGGGAACTCCCGCAGTGACAAAGATCGCACAACCGTCAGCCGGCCAGAGGGCCCGCAACCGCGTAAGGTCGCCATTGACCGCAACGAGCGGGAGGTCAACCTGACTCCGGCTTTGAAAATCCGGCCCAACAAGGTAATAGCCAAGGCTGGCGTACGTCCATTCGTTCTCCGTGAACACCGGTTCACCAGGTCGATGGAGATGACGAACGGCCTTCGCAACCAGATCCCAGTGTTGGCGTCCGCGCTGATCGTAGGCGGCAACCGCTACGGCGCCAGCGAGGAGCGAGAGCCCGACCGCGAGGGGGAAAGCCCACCGCCTGTTCACAAACACGCAGCACTTGGCGAGACCGATGCCGATAAGTACGACCACAAAGACCCATCCCACCGTGTCATAGCGGGCATTGGACCAGTGATGCCCGAGGTGCAGCATAAACTCTGCCCCGACCGTTCCGCCAATCGCGCCGACAAGCACTGCGCGTCCGCGGGCGGAGGTCATCGCCACGCCTGCACCAACAGCAAACAGGACGAGGAGGAGGGCCCCCAAGAGCGTCAATGGTTCTCCTTCGCGTGCACCGACTGTAAGAAACTGCCAGCGTAGCCCGGCCGCCGCGAAGTCCCAGATCGGGGCACCGCCAGTCGAAGAGTGGCTCCCGAGGTTCAAGAGTCTCCCGAGCCACGGAAGAAAGGCAACCAAGGCAAGCGCGCCGGCCGCCGCGGCGGCCCCGAGAGCGCGCCGGCCGCGCGCTCGCATCAGCACATCGCGCGAGAGGCTTCTCTCGACGAGGAGGATGCCGGAAGGCAGGGCGACAAGGAAATAGAAATAGTGGGAATACAATCCGCCGGTAGCCGCTGTCAGCAAGACAAACCAACTTCGCCACCTGAGATCCTCAATCAGCCGGTCGACGGTGAAGAAGGTGAGTACGACGAAGAAGATCAGATAGGGATAGGGTCGTAGCTCTTGCGAGTACCGAATCCCCAATGGCGAAAGCGCGGTCAGGATACCCACAAGAAGCCCTGCGCGGCGCCCAAACCGCAATAGGGGTATGCACTTGACTCCACTGAGCCCTACCGGTAGTGTCGGCGAAGATGGTGGAGGATTATCCCCGGACGTTGGCAGACTTCGAGAAACGGTTCAGTACTGACGATGCCTGCCGG
>Ga0182010_10000154_pt1 | contig 38898 bp, 29 predicted proteins | sample 611E1MmetaG_FD_120488 | JGI IMG/M metagenome (GOLD analysis project Ga0182010, IMG submission 120488) | Permafrost microbial communities from Stordalen Mire, Sweden - 611E1M metaG | ecosystem: Environmental > Terrestrial > Soil > Wetlands > Permafrost | place: Sweden: Stordalen | collected... | reverse complement strand
TCCATCCCGGCCGGCTGCGTTGCTCCTCGGTTACATACGTCTAGTATGCGCCCTCGTCGCGCCTTGCCGTCCGGGCGCCTCGTCCACCGAAACATGACCGCTCTTCTGACCGGAGGCACTAGCGTCTGCGTCGCCGTCTGCGCGCCAGCACCAGAGCAAGCAGCGCCAGCATCCCAGCTCCGGCCTCGCCTCCGACCCCAGCGCCCCGACCACCGATCGCGCAGCCGAACAGACCTCGGCTTCCTGGCTTGACGTGGGCCACGACCACATTGGCGGGGTTGAGCACAACGCACTCCGCGTGTCCGTCAATCTGAACCACGCAATTTTCCCCGCCCGGGCAACGAACCAGCTCACAGGCGCTGGTCTCGCACTTGCCCCTGGCTTCAACGCACACCGTGCCGCCCGGACACGAGAGCCCCAAACACGTCCGTTCCTGACACGTTGCCGTCGAGGCCACCGTCGAGGAATCACAGTAGTGATCCGTGGGACATGCCAGGCGCGCGCAAGGATCGTCCACACACTGACCCGTCCGGCAACTCTGACCCTTGGGGCACACGAGGGTCGCGCAACTTCCCACGCAATTTCCACCATCACAATACTGGTTCCAATCGCACTGCACAGCCTGGCAGGGATCGGGTTCGCACTGGCGGTTGTGGCAGATCTGTCCCGCCGGGCAGCCACGCGAGTAGCAATCCTGGCACAGGCCGTTCTGACAGGTGGCGCCTGGCAAACAGGTGATCCCTGCGCAAGGATCGTGGCAATTGCCTTGGGCGTCGCACAGTTGACCGGCCGGACAAGGATTCACCGCGCAGGCCCGCAGCAAACAGGCTCCATTTTGACAATAGCGGTTGGCCGCGCACGGGACCTCGACCTCTTGGCACCGCGGCACACATTGGCCGTCCAGGCAGACCGCGGCCGGGCCACAATCGGCGTTGTTGTCAATTTCGCCGTCACAGTCGTTGTCCCTGCCGTCGCAGATCTCCGTAGTTGGCCCCACGCCGCCCACGCAGGCCCAGCCGTCCGTGCCCTTGCACTGAAAGTGCCCAGGCTTGCATTCGCCCTGCAAGGGAGCACCAGGGGCCAGACCGGCGGGATTGCAGGCGCTGGCCGGCGGGGCCACGCCATCGTCGACGCTTCCGTTGCAGTCGTCATCCTTTCCGTTGCACACCTCGGGCGTGGGACCAACATCGTTGCACACGATGTGCCCGCCCACGCACGCGCTGACCCCCTGCTGACATTCGCCGATGGCGCTGCCGCAGGTCACGCCAACCCCGGGCATGCCATCGTCCGGCTCATCAATCAGCCCGTCGCAATCATTGTCAATGCCGTCGCAGATCTCGGGCGTGGGAACGAGCGAGCTGACCGTACACTCCACGTCCTTGCCCAGGGCGTTGCAGACGTACTGACCGGCCCCCTGGCAGGACTCGGTGTTGCATGGCAGGCCCAGATTGGGGAAGTCTTCGTCTACGCTGCCATCGCAGTCGTCGTCCTTGCCGTTGCACAGCTCCTGGGTGGGCGTCACCGCGCCCACGCAGGCCAACTCGCCCCGGCCGGTGATGGGGTTGGCTTGGCACGCTGGGTGCCCAAAGGAGCAGACGCCAACGCACTTTCCGCTCGCCACGTCACAGCCGACGGCTCCCGTGGGGTAGCAAGGCGTACTTGAGATGGGGTCGTTCTCGTCAACCTGCCCGTCGCAGTTGTTGTCCCTACCGTCGCATGGAAGCTCCGCCTGCGGCGTCGTCGCGCCAACGCAGTCCTGCCAGGACCCCGCCACGCATGACTGCATGCCGGTCTCGCAGATCCCATGGCAGGTCCAGGTTCCTGCACCGGAGTCGAACGCGCACCCCGACAAGCCCGCCGGAAAACATGCTTGCGCAAAGCCGTCGATCACGCCGTCGCAGTCGTTGTCTTTGTTGTCGCAGATTTCGGGTTGCGGTCCCACCGCACCCTGACACACCGTCTTCTTTCCCCCCACGCCGTCGTCCACGCAGGCCGTGGCCCCCGGCCGGCACTCGCCCACACTGGCCCCACAACTCACCGATGGGACGTCATCGACAACCCCGTTGCAGTTGTCGTCCAACCCATTGCACACCTCGGGCTGGTAGGCACAGTCGCAAGACAGGCCTTCGTCGATCTGTCCGTCGCAATTTTCGTCGGCGCAATCGGCCGGCGTAGGCGCCAGACAGCCCGGCGTGGTTCCGCACACCTCTTGCTCGGGCGCCCCGGGCTGAAGTGGCACCGCCCCACAGGCCGCGGCAGCGGCACACACCACCCCATCGCCAGCCGCGTTGCACGCGTAGACACCTTGCCGCTTGCAGCGCCCCACCCCCAGGGAGCAAGGCTGGCCCTTTTGCGGAAAGGCCGCCGCCTCGTCATAGCAAGTCGCATCACAGTTGCACCGGGGCACAGGGATGGAATTTACGATGATGTCGCCCAAGCTAGCCGCCAGGTCAGCCTGGTTGTTGGCGACATAGACGGACTTCTTGCCGCCCGAGCCTGCCGACGCCATGCGGCTCAGTGAATCCGAATAGCCGGTGCCGAAGCCGACCACGTAGACGATGATGCCAGCCTTGTAGGCGTCACCCGCTGCCCTCACCGGGTCGTTGCTGGGGTCGAGCGCGCAGGTGTCCTCTCCGTCGGTAACCAGGATGACGTTGTAAGATCGGCAGGCCGCGCGCGGATCATGCGCAGCCGGATCACTCGACAGCAACCCGGCGCCCGGCCCCACATCGGTTCGGTTCGAATTGAGCAACCAGTCGCGCACCGAGTACACGCTGCCCGCCAGGGGCGTCCAAGCCTCGGCCCGAATCTCCCGGTTCGAGGTTACGGTGAAAGGAGGCAGGTCCTCCTGGCCGTCGATCCAGCGGTAGATGTCGGGGAAATTGGAGCCGCTGGCAGGAAATCCGACGATGACCTGTGCCCCAGGACAAGTGCTGGAATAGGCGCAGGGCGTGCTGCAGTCGAGCTGCCGCCATTCGAAGATGCGATCGTTGGTGTCGGCCGGGTTCGCACACGCGACGCAGCTTGCGCCCAACGAGCATTCCTTGTAGGGGTCGCCCATCTGCCGAACGCAGTATTTCTGTGTGGTGGCATCCTCGGGCAGGTCCACGCACGAAGCGCCCGCCACGATGGCGGTGCAGTCAGCATCGGTTTGGCAGGGCTGCCCCAAGAGTACGCGGGCGTAAGTGGCAAGAGCGAACTCAGCCGAGCCAAAGGCCGAGATGGTGTCGATGATGGCTGCCTTGGCCTGATAGAGCTTGCTGTCGTCGTACTTCCAGCCTCCGGTAGACTTTCCGTCGAGGTCGCAGCCCGGCTGGCTCTGCGAGCCATCCCCGTGAGTGGACATCCCAGCCACGTTCGCGCTCATGGAGCTCGAGTTGTCCAGGATGAAGACAAAACGGGGCTTGCCGACCTGGGCCGCCGCTTCGGGCGGTGCCAGGCTTAGGCCAATCAGGGCGGCTGCGGCTAGTCCCACGCGCGTCATCAGACACCTCCCAGATCCCACGGGCATTTGTGACACCCACGGGAATCGTCGTACACCTGTTCGTGAACTGCGGCACCCGCGGCCGCCGCCGGCAGCGCGAGCAACGGGGCCTCCATCACGGCTTCCCCAGTTTGCCGGTGTCGACCACACGAACCCCGGCGGGCGGGCTCCAGCGAAAAACCTCATCGGAGACCTTGGCGTTGATCTTTAGGTCAGAAAACACGAAATGATTCACGTTGCCCTGCTGATCGACGAGCACGCTTTCGCGAACCGAAAAGTCGCCCGCGTCCACCACAAAGACGATGGACTTGTAGGTCGACTGGGGCTGCTTGGGCCGCAGCGACAAACGATAGTCGTCGGGGCGGCCGAATCGGGTGTCGTTGGACCACGTCACCTCGAACTCATCGGCAATTCGGCCCCTGCCCATGAGGAAGGCCAGAGCCCCCGGCAACTGCGAGGTCTTGAGATCCTGCTTGAAGGCCTGCTTCTCCTCTGGCTCATACAGCCAAAGGAACTGTCCGTTGGACAGGAACATGCGCGCCTCGGGCTTGTCGTAGTCCCATCGCATCCGACCCGGTTTCTTGAAATGGACCTGGCCGGCGGAGACGCTCACGCGCCCCACCACCGACCGGCTGTAGGTCTGGGTGAAGTGAGCCTGGAAATCTTTGGCCTGGTCGTAGCGGCTCTGCACGCGCGCGACCACAGCCGGCAGCTCAAGCCGTGCCGGCTGGGCTTGCGAAGCAGCGGAGGCCGGAGCCACGTATCCGGCGGCAAGCAGCGGGATCAGAGAAAGCGTGATCATGGTACGACCTTCCCGCCCAGGCCCCAGCGCGCCGCCAGCACGAGGCAGACTTGCCCTCCCCAATAGAGGGCAAGGGTCATGGGCTGCGCCCAGACGGAAGAGCGCCGCAGGCGCGCCCAAGGCAGCAGAGCCTGCGAAAAGTAGAACAGGGTTGCCCCCACAACGGCCACCGCAGCCAGCTTGAGTGATGCCCGTCCCGCAAGGGTGGAGAACACACCCGCCATCATGGCGGCGAGGCTCACGGCATGCGCCGCGACCGGCGCGCGCAGTCCCGAATCGATCCCGCGCCATTGACGCCGCACAAGCCATGCCGAGCACGCGCCAAAAACCGCCAGGCCCGGAACCACCAGCCATCCACCTGGCCCCGCGCCAAGAAAAGCCAGCCCGTAGCAAAGGTACGCGACCAGAAACAGCGCGAGGCCCACCACCAGCGCCTTGTTGCCCTCGGCCAGCAAGGTGATATCGGCGGCGAGAGACAGGACAATGCCGCTCGACACCAGGGCGCCGAACAGGTCGCTGGGCATGCCGCCCAGGACTGCCAACAACAACACGGTCGCAATGGGCTTGCCGACACCAAGAACCATGGGCTTTTTCGCTGCCGCACCGACCACGGCGCCCGCCACCGCCGCAGCGTAGAGGATAAGAGAAAGCCTGAGGGGAGCCACGCCTTACTTTACAACGGTTCTCAGCAATTCGCGTCTTTCGTGCTGGCCCGGTCGATGGTCGTGCGAGAGCCTACTCTGTGTTCTCTCCTCTCCCCTCTGCGTCCTCGGCCACACCCTCTATCCAGATGCCTGCGCGAACCGGCACGAAGCCACACTAGTCAGCGGCCGCCAGGTACTCGCCGCGCGGAGCCAACACCTCGCGCGGCTTGATGCCATTGGCCGGCCCCACCAGCCCATCCCGTTCCATCTGTTCGACCATGCGCGCGGCTCGGTTGTACCCGATCTGAAGGCGGCGTTGGATGAAGGAAACGCTCGCCTGGCGGGTATCGCATACGATGGCCACCGCCTGGTCGTAGAGCGCATCCGCGAATTCTTCCCGAGGAGCGGCCCCTTCCTCGCCGTCCTCATCACGCTCGGTGAGAATATTCATGTCGTAGACTGGCTTGCCCTGTTTCTTCAAGGCTTCCACCACGCGATGAACCTCGCCGTCCGACAAGAAAGCGCCTTGGATGCGTCTCAACTTCGTCCCTCGATCGGAGAACAGCATGTCGCCGTTACCCAGCAGGGTCTCGGCGCCGGGCTGGTCCAGGATGGTGCGGGAGTCAATCTTGCATGCCACCTGCAAGGCAATGCGACTGGGGAAGTTGGCCTTGATGAGGCCGGTGATCACGTCGACCGAGGGCCGCTGGGTTGCCAGGATGAGGTGCAACCCCGCCGCACGCGCCTTCTGTGCCAGCCGCGCCACTGCTGTTTCCACGTCCTTGGGCGCTGCCATCATGAGATCGGCAAACTCGTCGATGACGATCACGATGTAGGGCAGCTTGCGGGCCGGGGCTTCGCCATTCTCCTTGGCCGCTTGCGTTGCGGCGGCCGCGGCCGAGATCTCCTCAGCCCGCTCCTCGCTAATCGTCCCGTCGCCAGCCGTCAGCGTAGCCACTGGCCCGCTCTCCGCCTCCACCTCGACCTCGCGCTCCACGCCATCTTCCCCCGCGACGAACAACTTGAGCCGCTTGCCCCGCTTGGAACGCGGCTCGGCCGGCGGCGTCGCCACCGCGTCCTGGCTCCACGCCGCCTCGATCTTGGCATTGTAACTGGCGATGTCACGCACGCCACTCTTGGAAAGCAGCTCGTAGCGACGCTCCATCTCGTCGACCGCCCAACGCAGCGCCAGTGCCGCCTTCTTCGAGTCCACCACCACGGGCAGCAGCAGATGAGGAATACCTTCGTAGATTGATAGCTCGAGCTGCTTCGGATCCACCATGATGAAGCGCACCTCTTCCGGCGTGGCCGAGAAGAGGATGCTGGTGATCATCCCGTTCACCGCGACGGACTTACCCGACCCGGTGGTGCCGGCGACCAGCAAGTGGGGCATCTTGCCCAGGTTGACACTGACCGGTGCGCCCTTGGTGTCCTTGCCCATGGAGATCTGCAGCTTCGACGTGGCCTTGCGGAATGAATCATCCTCGAGGATTTCCTTGAGATACACGGTTTCGCGGTTCTTGTTCGGGATCTCCACGCCCACCACGGCCTTGCCCGGGATGGGGGCCACGATGCGCACCGACTGCGCCTCCAGTGCCATAGCGAGATCGTTTTCCAGTTGCACGATCTTGCCCGTGCGCGTGCCCGGAACCGGGGCGAATTCAAACGTGATGATGACCGGCCCCATCTGAATCGCGGTGACGTTGCCCCGAACGCCATAGTTGGCCATGGCTTGCTCCAGGCGCGCGGCCATGGCTTTCAGGGTCTTCTCGTCAATCGCGCCACCGTCGGGGGGGATGTATTCCAGAAGGTCGGTGGAAGGAAGCTGAAAGGCGCCGTCGGAAAGCCGCACGTACCCGAGGCCATCCCCAGCCTCTCCGGCCGCTCGGTCGCTTAGCGGCTCGCCCCTGTCGCCGCGAATCACAGGTTGCGCGATGACCGGCCCCGCCCCGACCTCTTCACCGAGACCCTCCGTGTTCTTTTCGGTCACGCCTTCCTCCAACGCGGCGGTCACTGCCGGAACGATGCACGGCTCGGGCTTTGCTTCGACGGATAGCTCGTGGGGCTCGCCCTTGGGCTCGACCGGAGCAGCGCACTCCACCGCCGCAACCTCGGCGACCAGTGCCGCCATGGCCCGACGTTCCTCATTCTCGTGCACGACGGGTGCCTCACCCAGCATCGTGTCTGTGCCTTCACCGGGCTCGGCGAAGCCGATCATCGGTCCCACATCATCGATATGGGAACCCTGGGAGGGTTCCCATACCCTCCCGCGATGGTGCGCCGGCGGCAAAGCCGCCGGGCTCCCCACATCATCACCAGTGCCATCCACATCGCTGTCGCCTTCGCGCAGGCTTTCGACTGGCGCAGCCCAGGCCGCGAAAGGCTCATCCTCGTCCGGAGTCTCATCCCAGGCGGTCTCGGCCTCGACCCGATCGAGATCCTCGGCCTTCTCGGCCTCCTCCCTCTCTGGGAACATGGCCACAATCATGCGTCCAAAAGAGCGGGCGCCCGCCGCGACCAGCCAGGCCGCGGCACGGGCGAGGACCAGAATTGCGCGACCCGCGCTCCGCGCCGCCCAAGCCAGCACGGCGAAGACCTCGCCGACGCGCACATGGGTAAGCAGGATTAGAGAGACCGAAAGCAGCGTCGCTGCGGCCAGGGCCGTGCCCAGACCGCCGACCACGCTCGCAGCGTTCTCCGCCAGCCACTGCCCGAACAGCCCGCCCGGACCACGCAAGGTGACCGGCTCGCCAGCAAAGGGAAGGTGTAGGAGAACGGCCGTTGAGCAAAGCAACGCCAGGAACCCAAGCACGCCGCCGACATCCTTGATGAGGCGACGAGCGCGGCACATGCGAACCGCCACCAGGAGAACTCCAGCCACCAGGGGGTAGGCGCACAGGCCGGTCAATGAGTAGAGGCCGGTCGCGGCAGCAGCACCCCCTGGACCCATGAGGCGACTGCGTCCAGCCTCCATAGACACCAATGACACCATGCAAAATACTCCGAGACCCAGGAGCCCAATCCCAATGATCTCGTGGCCTCGTCCCGGCGCTTCGCCTTTGTTTCTTGCTGTCGCCATTCTTCTTGCCCCGTTTCGGCCTGGTGCTTTGTCTGCTACCTATACCTACACCACCGTATCCCGGCCGACTCGCCCGTCAAGTTTTCAGCCCGCAACCGCCCTCCGACGGTCAAACCGCATCAAGGCAACCTGACCACGCTCATGAACTGTGGTCTGGATCGCAGAACCATATATACAAAATAGCCAGGGCTGGACCAGAGCGCCGCTCTAGACGCCTGGACGAGGGAACGAAATGGTGAAAATCGTCCCCTGCCCTGGCTCGCTGTGCACATCGATCTGGCCGCCATGGCGCTCGACGATGCCGTGAACAATTGACAACCCCAGCCCTGAACCCTCGCCCACGTCTTTCGTGGTGAAGAAGGGATCGAAGATCCGCGGCAACACATCGGCAGGAATTCCAGGACCGTCGTCACTCACGGTGAGCAACACGTGGGCGTCGCGGGATTGCGCTCCGATGCGAATGGTTCCGCCTCGCTCGCCCATGGCTTGCGCGGCATTGGTCAATAGATTCATGAGCACCTGGTCTATCTGCCCAGGGAACCCGCGAATGCGCACCTCGGGGTCCACATCTTTGACGACTTGCACGTGGCGCAGCCGGTGCTGCAGCAACCCCAGGGTGTCCTCCACGCTGCGAGCGAGGACAACCTCACGCTCGACAGACTCGTCCCCCCGCGCATAGCCGTGCAGGGCCTGCACGATGCTCTTGGTCCGCGCGGCGCCGCGCTGGACCACGGCCAGAATCTCCGAGGCCTCGGCGGCAAGTTTCGCGATCGGACCTCCAGGCTCGGCAGCCGCGATGCGTCCCACCGCCTCGCCCAGCGGCCCGAGTGAGTTGATCACAGCGTTGACCGGGTTGTTGATCTCGTGAGCGATGCCCGCGACCAGCCGGCCCATGGAGGCCAGCTTCTCGCTCCGAATGAGGTTGTCCTGTGCCCGTCGCAACTTGTCGAGCGCGTCCCGTAGCTCGGCGTTGCGTTGTTCCAGGGCCTCGGTGCGCCGGCGCACCTCCCGTTCCAAGTCAACATTGATTGATTCAGTCGAACGCAGCCGATCGCGCAGCGAGCGCCGCATCTCCTCGAAGATCACCGCCAGGCGACCAAGCTCGTCGGCTTCGCCCCAGGGTGGGACCGGCCGGGCGAGTTGCCCCTTGGACATCTCCCCTGAGCGCTCCTCCAAGGCACGCAGCGGGACCACCACATCACGCACGGCGAACAGCGCGAGACCAGCCGCCAGCACGATGCCGATGCCGAACGCGAAACGCGCAGCGCCACCGGGCGGGGCCTGCTCGAAGAGCCAGAGGAACCCCACGCCCAGGACCCAAACCCCGACGAAGGACACCGTCAGCTTCAAGCGCAGCCCGACGGGCGAACTGACCTGGTCCGGCGGGAGCGCATGGCGTGACCCCAAATGGCGAACCAGCGGCCGCAGGATCTCCTGCAATGCGATCCGCTGGTAGATTGCAACCACGCCCGTAACCAGCGCCAGCGTGACCGCCATCTGGCCGACGGTCGGACCATCCAAGCCCAGCCAAGGCCAGGCCGCGGTCAGGGCCGCAGTCCCGGCCAGCCCGACAGCCAAGGCCTGCCAGGCAGAAAGTCGGTAGGGCAACGCTTGCGCCGCCTGGAAGGCCGCGATCGCCTTGGGCTCGTCGCGTGCCGGGCCCTTGCTGCCACGTGCGCGCACGGTCGCGTCGAAGTACTGCTCCAGAGGCGCCGTGTGGCGGACAAAGAAACGCCACCAGAGAAGGGCCGCCGCAACCAGAACAGCCCACAGCGGGAGAACGGTCCGAGCCAGCCCTGGCAGCCGCAACAGCGCATACGCCATGAGCGCTAGCAAGGCGTGCGACAGCGCCAGCGTGGCGAGCGCGGCACAGGCGAACCAGCCGCGGTAGCCCGTCACGAAGGCCTGAATGGCCTGCAGCTGAGGCATGAGGATCGGCCGGACGGCTCCCAAGATGCGGTCGAGAACTAGCAGGCGCACCGCCGCCACCCCCGCCGCCAGAACGACACCGAGGGTGGCCAGCGCCGCAGCCTCCAACGGGTCACGCCCGCCCGAACGGAAAACCGCACCGGCCAAAACCAGCGCCAAGCCGGTCCACAGAGCAAAGTGCAAGAGAGCACTTTCGCGGGGCGCACGGACAAGAGCCCGGCGCGCACCATCCGCGTTCAACGCCCTGGCCTTTTCGCCTCGCTGGAGCACGGCCAGCGGCTCAGTCAATGATCGCAAGAGGTCCACCAAGCGAAACAGCGAGGCGACCCAGGCCGCCAGCAAGACCGGCACCAGGACTTTGGCCCACAGCCACCGGTCCGGCAGAGTTCGCGCGCACACGACCAGAGGCGGGACGCACACCGCAACCTCGATCGCCCCCAGCAACAGCTCGGCCGCCGCGATCTTGCGCGAAAGGTGAAATTCACCGCCTCCCTGTGGGACCTGGGCCATGCGGGCATTGTAAACGATGCGGGCCAGGCGGTCGCGGGAGGTTCGGAACCCTTTCAGGTTCCGGGCAAACTGGACAAAGCGACTTTCGCCGAGCACCCTTGAGGGTCGCGTCCATGACCTGGGAAACAATTCTCAATCTGATCCACGACGAGTGGATGATCCTGTTGCTCCTCTTGCTGTGGTCGGTCGCCGGTGTGACCATCATCTGCGAGCGCGTCTACGCGTTGTGGAACGTGCTCGCCAAGTCCGAGGCGTTCAAGAATCAGGTCATCGGCGCCATCGAGAGCGGGGATTTGCCCAAGGCCCATGCTTTCTGCGAGACCTCGAACGATCCCTTGGCCACTGTGTTTGGCCGCGGCCTGCGCGTATTCGCCAAAACGCCGCACAAGACCACCGAGGCGGTCATGTCACAGCGGACGGTCGCCATTGGGTCGTTCAAGCGCTACCTGTGGGCACTCGGGACCGTGGGGTCCTCCGCGCCCTTCGTCGGGCTGTTCGGCACCGTGGTGGGCATCCTCAAAGCCTTCCAGTCCATGTCGACGGCGGGCACGGGTGGCTTCAAGGTCGTGTCGCAGGGGATCGCGGCCGCACTGGTGGCGACGGCGGCCGGCCTCCTGGTCGCCATCTACGCCATTATTGCCTACAACTACTTCGTCTCGCGGGTGGGCGCGATCGCGGTCGAGTACAAGGTTTTCTGCGAGGAGTTTCTTCTTGTGCTGGGAGAGTACGCAAGAACCCGAGAGGTTCCCCCCGCAGTGGCCGGTGCGGCGCCACCGCCTGCAAAAAAAGACGCCTCGCCCTCGTAGATCCCACCCATGGGGATGACCATCCAGATCGAAGACGCCAGCGTGGCCGACAGCGAGGCCGACGTAAGCGAAACCGTGGTGGCGGAGATCAACATCACGCCGCTCACCGATGTGTTCTTGGTCCTGCTCATTATCTTCATGGTCACCTCCACAGCTATCGTCGAGTCGGAAATCACCTCGCGCACGGGCGTGAAGGTGGCGCTGCCCAAAGCCAATGCGGCTGGCGCGGTGACCAAGAAGCGCACCGATCCCATCCTTACCGTGACCAAGAACAATGAAATCTACCTCTTCTCCAGGAAGGTGGACGTGGCCAACCTAGAACAGGAGATCCGCAAGGCGCTCAACGACGTAGGCTCCGAAACCCTCCTTCTGCGCGGTGACAAGAACGTCTTTCTGGGCGAGGCGGTTGACCTCATGGCCATCGCCAAGAAAGCGGGCGCGAAGAACATCGCCATCCTCACCCAGACAGACCAGAAGTAGTAATTCACCGGTGCGGCACATCGCCACATGGTCAGTTCCTCGCAAGCAAAACCGCCCCACGGGTGTTCTTCGTTCCTTTGGCCAAGATTTGCTAACTACTCGGAATAACTACATTCTGTGGATGCCCACATCGTGGCACATGGTCTGCAGGAGTAGGCCGTAGTTCCCGGCCCCTAGGGCCAAGAAACAGAAGACGTCGACAAGGAGACCACAATGAAGCTGACCCGCGTTATCTTCCTCGCCCTCGCATTCGTTATCCCGACTGCCACGACATCCTTCGCCTCCGCTGCCGACGACAAGCCGGCCGCTGGCGACGAAGCCGCCCCGAAGGCAGGGAAGAAGGGCAAGAAGGGCAAGAAGGGCAAGAAGGCTGGCGAGGAGCCCAAGGAAGGCGCTGCCGAGGCAAAGTAAGGAGCCTCGACTCCTAGGAAGAAGGCAGGGCGGCCGGAGTTTTCTGGCCGTCCCTCTTTTTCGCAAAGACCCCCGGAATGCCGGGGGTTTTTTGTTGCCGGCTGCTATTCTCGTGTCGGCTGGCGTTCGTCGGCGCGGAATTGTGATTAGGATTTGAGCGTGACCATCCGGACCAAGGTTTGGTTGCTCGTTGCGGTCAGTGTGCTCGTGACCGCCGGCGCAACCTTTTTGCTGCGCATTTACGCCATGCGCCGCGAACTGACCCGTCAAGCGCTCGCATCGGCCGACGAGATAGCGGACGACATAAGGCAGACCCTGGAGCGCTTCGACGCCGATGCAGAGGATCGCGATCTGGCCATCGCGCTCTCGAACTACATCAACCGGCATCCGCGCATCCAGCGCCTGCAGCTGGTCATCGAGCGGGAAAGCGCGACCCGCATCTTCGCCCAGCGAGGCGAGGCCACAGAGATCACGCGCCTCGGCTCCATCCCGCGCGAACCCATCATTTCGACGTTCCGCAAGGCCACCGAGGGCGACGACATCCAAGTGGTGACCAGGAACGTCGACCTTAAGGGACCGTGGACCGCCGTGCTGAGCATGAACTGGAGCCTGGGTCCGGTCCAGTCGGTCATCAAGGTGACGGAACGCTGGTCGCTGCTGCTGGGGCTTGGCCAGCTCTTGGTGCTCATGCTGTTGTCTGGCCTCATCATCGACCGCGTGGTGCTCCGGCGCCTCGACATTCTCGCGCGTGCCATGCGCGACGTGGAAGCCGGCGACATGGATCGGCGGGTGCCGATGGATACGAACGACGAGGTGGGACGCCTGTCCCACGGCTTCAACCGGATGCTGGGGCAGCTCTCCACCGCGAACCGCGAGATCCACGCCTTCAATCAGCGACTCGCGCGCGAAATTGAGACGGCCACGCAGGATCTGTCACGCAAGAACGTGGCCCTCGAACAACTCAACCGCCTGCTCAACGAGCTGCGCCGGGAGAACGCCTCGAAGGTGCGCCTGGCCGCGCTCGGCCAGCTGGCCGCGCAGCTTGCCCATGAGATCGGTACGCCCCTGTCGTCGGTGTCGGGCCACCTGCAGCTCGCTTTGTCGCAGCGCGATCTGCCCGCAAGCTTGCGTGAGCGCCTCGAAGTGTCCACGCGCGAGATCGCCCGCATTGGCCGCATCGTGCGAGACTATCTGGACTCCACGCGCTCCCTGGAAGCCGAGCGAAAGCTTGTTTCCTTGCGTCAGGTCTTGAGTGAGGCGGTCGAAGTCACGAACGGGGGCGAACTTGGGAGCGCCAAGACCCTGACCTTGGATCTGGCCGACGATCCGGCTGACTTCTTCACCGACCCAGGCCTGCTGCGGCAGATCGTGATCAACCTGCTCTCCAACGCCCTGGACGCCGTGGAACACGGAGGCCTCGTCGCGCTGACGGTGCGGTCGCAGGATGATCACGTGCTCATCACGGTGCGCGACACGGGGACCGGAATCGCACCCGAGGATCTGCGCCGAATCTTCGAGCCCTTCTACACGACCAAGGGGCGGGGCAAGGGCACCGGACTGGGCCTGGCCATTTGCCGCGAATTGGCCAAGGCGCTGGGTGGTACGATCGCAGTGGAAAGCACACCTGGCCAGGGCTCGGCGTTCACCCTGTGCCTGCCCCGCAGCGGAAACACCCAGGCCGAGCCGGCATCCCCACGAGCCGCGGCGGGAGGAGCAGCATGACAAGAATTCTGGTCGTCGAGGACGACGCTGTCGCACGCGACCTTCTGCGGGAGATCTTGAGCGCCGAGGGCTTCGAGGTCGACGCGGTGGACGACGGCGCGCCCGCTGTCGAGCGGGCGGCGTCCAGACGCTACGATCTGGTGGTTTCCGACATTCGCATGGAACGGGTGGGCGGCATGGACGTGCTGCGGGCCTTTTCTGAAAAGGCCCCCGGAACGCCCGTCATCCTTATCACCGCATTCGGCGACGTCACCGGCGCCATGGAAGCCATCGGCCACGGCGCCTACGACTATGTCTCCAAGCCCTTCAACGTCGAAGAGCTGCGCCAGACCGTGGCGCGCGCGCTGGAGCGCAGACGCCTTTCTGCGGAGGCCGGCGCCGCGCCGAGGACGAGCGGGGAACGAACCCAGGTAGCCGAGATCGAAGGCAAAAGCCCACGCATGCTCGACGTCTACAAGCTGGTCGCACGGGTGGCACCCACGACGGCTACCGTTCTTGTGGTCGGGGAATCGGGGACCGGCAAGGAACTGGTAGCGCGCGCCATCCACAGCCGCTCGCCCCGGGCTGGCAAGGCGTTCGTACCGGTGAACTGCACGGCTCTGTCCGAGTCGCTGCTCGAATCCGAGCTGTTCGGCCACGCCCGGGGCGCCTTCACCGGCGCGGTGGCGGCCAAGCGTGGCTTGTTCGAGATGGCCAACGACGGCACCCTGTTTCTCGACGAGATTGGCGACATGGGCCCCAAGATGCAGGCTCAGCTCTTGCGCGTCCTGCAGGACGGCGAGGTCAGGCCTGTGGGCGGCACCGAGTCGATCAAGGTCGACGTGCGCCTGGTGTGCGCCACCAACCGAGATCTGGAGGCAGACGTCAAGACAGGCCGTTTCCGCGAAGATCTCTACTTCCGCATCAACGTGGTCACCGTGCGCATGCCCCCCTTGCGCGAACGCGCGGGCGACATCCCCATTCTGGTGCGCCACTTCCTGGCCAAGATCGCTCGTCGTGAAGGTCGCCCCGAGGCGAGCGTGTCACCTGAAGCGTTGGACGTCTTGTATCGCCACTCTTGGCCGGGAAACGTGCGCGAGTTGGAGAACGCGATCGAACGCGCGGTAGCCGTGGCCAAGGGGAACGTGGTGCTGCCCTCGGATCTTCCGGTCGAGGTCTATGGCGGCTCGCCGGCGGAGCCTGCCGGAATTTTCGATGATCGGCCGACGCTGTCCGAATTGGAGAAGCGGTATATCGCGCTCATCCTGACCGAATGTGGGGGCAACAAGAAGCGCGCGGCCGAGCGCCTCGGCATTGATCGCCGCACGCTCTACCGTGCGCTGGAACGCGCCGGTGTGGCGGCGGGCGGCGAGGATGACGGCGAGGAAGGCTAGCTACAGCAGATCGAGAAACGCCCGGCCGGCGTGACTGAGAGTGCGGCCCGCGGGGTACAATAGCCGGATTTTCCTCTCGGTCTGCAAGTCGCTCACTTGCACCTCGCGCAGCGCTCCCTGGGCGATCTCCTCCTCGACGCACATACGGGGCAAGAAGGCCACCCCCTGGTTGTGCTGGACCATCTTGCGAATGGCCTCCACCGTGGGCATCTCCACCTCCTGGCGGAGGGGGACCTTGAGGCGCTCGAACTGGCGCAACACCACTTCCTTGTAGGGCGACATCTCGTTGTGAGCGATGAACGTCTCTGCGCCCAACTCGGCGATGGAGACCGAACGTCGTCGCGCGAAGCGGTGCTGGGGCGAGACCACGCAAGCCAGGTGATCGGTGTAGATGATGCGCACAACCAGCCGGTGGTCCTGGGGCTCGTAGCTGATCACGCCCATCTCGAGGTCGCCTTCCAGGATCTCGACCGGGATCCGGCTCGACGGACTACGCCGAACCTGCACTTTCACCCGTGGATATCGCTTGCGGTAGCGCGCGATGAGCGGCAGCAGATACAAGGTGGTCGATTCGTTGGCGCCGATGGACAGCCGTCCAGCGTCGTGGTCGCGCAACTCGGCCAAGGCCACGGCAAGCTCAGCGCGCAGGTTGTCAAAGCGCCGGGCGTAGTCGAACACCACCTGGCCGGCGTCGGTCAGGCGCAGCTGCTTTCCCGCGCGATCGATAAGCGGCTCGCCGACCTCAGCTTCCAAGCGCTGGACGGCCATGGAAATGGCTGGCTGGGTCCGCAGCAGGCGAGCGGCCGCGCGCGAAAAACTCCTCTCGCTTGCGACAGCACGAAGGACTTCGAGGGTGTGCAGGTCCACGGAGACCGCTCCGATCCTGGATGGCCAAACTATAAGCGAGACTGATGTGGAATGACAGAAGAATCAATTCGCCAAAATGCGCTGCCGTCGCTAGAGTGCGCCCACTTGAAAGGAAACCACCCCCATGAGTGACCGCGTCTTTATCTTCGACACCACCCTGCGCGACGGCGAACAGTCCTGTGGTTGCAGCATGACCGTCGCAGAAAAGATGCGCATGGCCCGCAAGCTGGTGGAACTGAACGTCGACGTCATGGAGGCTGGCTTCCCCATGGCCTCAGACGGAGACTTCGACGCCGTCGATCGGATTGGGCAGGAGTTTGGCGGGGTCACGGTCGCAGCCCTGGCTCGCTGCCATATCGGCGACATCGAACGCGCGGCCAAGGCCCTGGAGAAAGCCAAGCGGCCCCGCATCCACACTTTCATCGCGACCAGCCCCTTGCACCTGCAGTACAAGCTAAGAAAGACCGAGGAGCAGGCGCTGGAGATCGCCATCAAGTCCGTACAGTTGGCGCGCCGGTATGTGGACGAAGTGGAGTTCTCGGCCGAAGACGCCACGCGCACCTCGACCGCGAGCCTGGTCGCGTTTTCCAAGGCCGTGGTCGACGCGGGCGCCCGCATCGTGAACCTGCCCGATACGGTGGGCTATTCGATTCCGGCCGAGTACGGGCAGCTGGTCGGCCAAGTGGTGCAAGCCCTGGCCGGTCGAGCCGTGGTCAGCGTCCACTGTCACAATGATCTGGGACTGGCGACCGCCAACTCGATCGCGGCCGTACAGGCGGGCGTGCGTCAGGTGGAATGTACCATCAACGGCATCGGCGAGCGGGCGGGCAACTGTTCGCTGGAGGAGTTGGTGATGGCGCTCAATGTGCGCCACGACGTCTTGCCTTTTGAGACCGGCATCGTGACGCCGCAGCTCTTCCCAGCGAGCCAACTGCTCACCGAGATCATCGGAGTGGGCGTCCAGCCCAACAAAGCCATCGTGGGCCGCAACGCCTTCGCCCACGAGGCGGGGATTCATCAGGACGGCTTCCTGAAAGAACGAACGACCTACGAGATCATGCACCCGAACACGGTGGGCGTACCCTCAAGCCAGCTCGTGGTGGGCAAGCACAGCGGCCGGCACGCCGTGGTTGACCGCTGCCGGCACCTAGGTTTCGAGCTGAACACCCAGCAGATCGAGACCGTGTATCATCGAGTGATCGCGGCCTGCGACTGCAAGAAGTGGCTATCCGACCAGGAGATCGCGGAAATCGCGCGCGCGGTGTAGGAGTTTGGCAGGTGTCTGATCGTCGTGGCCGTGGTCGACGCCGACGGTAGTCTACTCCGGCCACGACCACGGCCACGGCCACGGCCACGGCCACGGCCACGGTTACGACCCCCAGGACATACTCTGGAGTCCTGCGGTGCGCCTGAGGTAAGATGACGTCTGCACCTGTCTCTCGATCCCCAACCGCACACAATCACGTCGATGGCCGTCGTTGGCATAGATTTGGGCACAACCAACTCCGTGGTCGCGACCGTGCGCGACGGGCAGGTCGTGGTCGTGCCCAACACCCAAGAAGGATACCTGCACCCGTCGGTGGTATCGTTTTCTCCCGAGGGGCTCAAGTATTTCTCCACGGATGCGGTTGCCCGCCGCATCCTGGACCCCAAGAATACGGTCTACTCGGCCAAGCGGCTCATCGGGCTGCGGTTCCGTTCGGACGAGGTGCAGAAGGCCCTGGTACGACTGCCCTACGAACTGAACGAGGGCAACAACGAGCAGGCGGTCTTCATCGGGCCGGATCGAACCTACACCATCCCTGAGATCTCCGGCCTCTTGCTGGGCTATCTGCGCCAGTGCGCCGAGCTCTTCCTGAGCGAGTCGGTCAGCGCCGCCGTCATCACCGTACCAGCCAGCTTCAACGACTCCCAGCGCCGCGCGACCATGGACGCGGGACGCATCGCCGGGCTGGATGTGCTGCGCGTGCTCAACGAGCCCACCGCGGCTGCGCTGGCCTACGGGCTGGGTCAGAACATGTCGCAACGCATCGCTGTCTACGACTTTGGCGGCGGCACCTTCGACATCACCATCCTTCAAGTCGAGAACGACGTTTTCGAGGTGCTGGCCACGGGCGGGGACACCTTCCTGGGCGGCGACGACATGGACAGCGCCCTGCTCAACATTCTGGCCGAGCTGTTCAACGCCGAGCACGGCATCGATCCACGCGGCGACCAGGCTACCCGCTCGCGCCTGCTGGTTGCCGCCGAGCAAGTCAAGCGCCACCTGTCCGATTTTCCCGAAGCCCGCGGCGACCTCAAGAACATCGCCCTGGGTTCTAGTGGCGAGGCCCTCGCCCTGCGCTTCCACATCGCCCGCAGCGTTTTCGAGACCGCTATCCGCGGCCTGGTCGGCCGAACCATTCAGACCTGTCAGGACGTGCTCGCCTCCGCACAGCTCGCCCCGTCGCAGATCGACGAGGTGATTATGGTGGGAGGGACAACCCGTGTGCCCCTGGTGCGCGCTGAGGTGGAAAAATACTTCGGCCGGCCTCCCCGCACCGACCTAAACCCGGACGAGGTGGTGGCCTGGGGCGCCGCCATCCAAGCCGAAAACTTGGCCAACGCGGGCGAGAGTCTGCCCAGCCGTGCCGTCTTGCTTGACGTCACGCCGCGCGCGCTCGGGATCGCGGTCACCGGCGGTTTCGCCGAGCGTATCATCGATCGCAATGTGCCCGTGCCAGTGGAGCAGACGCGCATCTTCAGCACCTCATCCGACAACCAGGCCTCGGTGCGCATCCAGGTCTGCCAGGGCGAATCGCGCCGCTTCGATGAGAACGTACCCTTGGGCGAGCTGGAGCTGACCGACCTGCAGCCAGCGCGGCGGGGCGAGGTTTCCATCGAGGTGACATTCAAGGTGGACACCAACGGCATCTTGCGCGTGCGCGCGCGCGATGGCGCGACTGGGGCGGCCCGCGAAGCGGCGGTCAACGTGCGCGGTGCGATGAGCGAGTACGAAGTCGCGGAAGCGGCGGAGCGACAGAAGAGCGAAGAGGCGAGCAACCTCCCGGAAGTTCCGGAGGCGTAGGCCATGGCGAGAATGTCCACCGAGCAGCTCGCCGCGTTCGTCCGGCAGGTCTTCCCGCGGCTGGATCAGCTCTCCTACTATGAGCTCTTGGGCGTTCCCTCGGGCTCGGACCAAGCGGCCGTGCGGACCGCTTTCTATCGTCTGGCCGCCGATCTACACCCCGACCGTTACCACACCCTCGCCGATCGCGGCCTCAAGGAACAGCTGGAGATGATCTATGCGCGCATCTGCGAGGGCTACCGAGTGCTCACCACGCCCGACAAGCGCGCTGCCTATGAGCGGGCGCTCAATCAGGGCAAGAAACGTCTGACCACAACCGACCGCGAGTCGCGCGGCCCGCAGAACCCCGAGGACAGCCTCAAACATCCGGAGGCGAAGAAATTCTTCCGCATGGGCATGATCTGCTTGGGACGCAAAGACTGGAAGGGTGCGGTCATGAATTTCAACTTCGCGCACAGCTTTGAGCCGGCCGCCGCGCTCATCGCGCAGAAGCTGGGCGAAGCCCAGGCCGCTCTGGGCAAACCGGGGGGAGCGGGGGGCACCCCGCCCAAGACCCATTGACGGAGCCGCTCGACTCTCGCTCGGCGTCTCCGCCCTATTCCGGTGGGGTGACGGGCGCGTCGAATCCTCCGCACGGGCCCAAGGTGGGCACGCCGCTCGGCCGCTACCTACTCCTGGATGTGCTGGGCCACGGCGCCATGGCCAGTGTGTTCCGCGCCCGGGACCCTCAGCTTGGCCGCGACGTGGCGGTCAAGGTCATGGGCATGACCATCGCGACCCGGGGCGAAGGGGCCGAACGCTTCCGTCGCGAAGCCCATGCGGTCGCTGCACTCAAGCACCCCGGCATCGTCGAGATCTACGATTTCGTGGACGCCACGGTCGACGAACCGAGCTACATCGTGGCCGAGCTGATCGAAGGCCCGTCCTTGCGACGACTGCTGGATGAGCGACAGGCGCGCCTTTTGCCAGAGGTGGCCGCGCTCATAGCGTTGCCACTGGCCGAGGCGCTAGCCAGCGCTCACGCCCGCGGCATCGTCCACCGCGACGTCAAGCCCGACAACGTGATGATCGAGCGCAGCGGAGACAGCAGCCGGGTGGTGATCACGGACTTCGGCGTGGCCCATATCACGGGGTTGGAAACCATGACGGCGTCCGGCGCCCTGGTCGGCTCGCCCGCGTACATGTCGCCCGAGCAGGCGCGCGCCCACGACGTGGGCCCTGGCACCGACATTTGGGCCGTGGGCGTGCTCCTCTACGAGATGGCGACCGGGTGCTTGCCCTTCCCCGGCAAAGATCCCTTCTGCGTGATTACCTCCATTGTGCTCGGCACGTTCCACCGTCCGTCCCAGATCGCTGCCACGGTCGGGCCGCGCTTCGAGCGTATCGTTCTGCGCTGCCTCCTGCCCAACCCAGCAGCGCGCTATCCGAATGCGGGCGAACTGGCGGTTGACCTGCGCGAACTAGCTGGGGAAGTGGGGCTTCTGCCTGAACAGCCCGCACTGCGCCGCTTTCTTGACGATCCGGCCAAGTTCGAAGCGGAGCTGCGTCCCAAGGTCGCCGACGCCGCGGTCGCCCAGGCGCGCAGACGGGCCCGTCGGGGCGAGCTGGCGCGCGCCCTGGCCGAGATCGGGCGCGCCACTGCCTATGTGCCCAGCCACGCGGGCGCGAACTCTTTGCTCAAGAAACTGTCGGCCGGGCGAACGGCTCTGCGCGCGGCGGGCCTGATCCTTGCGGCTCTGGTCTTGGCCACAGCCACCTGGCTGGCCTGGCACCCGCCCTGGCGAAGGCATGTGCCCGCGGTCTCTTCGACACAGCCACTGCCCTGGCGCAATCCAGTGCCCATTCCTACCGCCGCGCCAGCAGCCGGGCTGACCGGAACTGTGGCTTCGGCCTCTGTCGAAGAAAAGGCGCTGATCCCAAGTGCTGCGCGTGCGTCCGGCAACCTGCCGACGGTACGCGCGATGCCCCCTGCCGTCGGAAAATCGAAGCCCGCTCGGCGTGCGGGCGCGACCGGGACAAGCGCTGCTCCACACCCGGCGGCCACGCCGATTCTCGCCCCTGTCGCACAGCCGGCGCCTTCCCCCGCGCCCGAACCCGCCCCCACGCCACCACCAGCAACGCCCAGGATGGCCGAACAGCCGAACCCGGGTGTGGTTCAGCTCTTTGCCACAGGCGCCATCTGCTACCCTAGCTTGGACGACAAGCCTGCTTTCGTCTTCATGCCCCGCTACGAGGGCGTGGCACCCGGCCGGCATAAGATCTTCTGTTCGCGCAACAAGGGTGGGGCCAAGGAACTGGTAGGCGAGATCGATTTGCCACCAGGCGCTAGGGTCGAGCGCACCGTGACGCAACGAGATGGCAATCTGGTTCTCGCGCGACCCCAGTGATGCAAACCACAGGCCGCAGCGTCTGACCACGCGAGAGCCCGGTCGCAGACGCCCCAACCGTGACACCTGGATCCGGCTGGTTTCACAAATGACCCAGTTTCTGGCCTGACAGCCCCGCTGACACCAGGCGGGGGTGTTGGCCTGTTCGTTGCAGAGACCCGGACTGTGCTAGCGTTATGCCGTGGCTACGCTCAGGACCAGGCTCCTTTTGGCGACCCTCCTGGCAGGCGGCTCGACGAACTGCCTCATTGACACCGGTCCCATCAACATGCCGCCCACCGTGCAAATCGACGACCTCAACCAGTCGCTCAACCGCGACAAGCCCGTGATCTTCACGGCTACGATCCACGACCCCGACCAGAGCACCGACTCGCTCAATGTCGCCTGGTATGTGGGTGCGAACGACAACTGCAACAAGGCAGCGACGACCGCGCCACAGAACTGCAATAGCCAGCGTAATGACCTGTGTTCCTACACGCCAACGGCTCCTGGCCCGCTCTGCGTGATCGTGCAGGTGACGGATCGCTATGGCGCCAAAGCCACGGCTTCGCGCGTCTTCACTGTGCAGGACCAGCCACCCACTGCCGTCATCAGCCTCATCAGCCCTGCAGTAATAGCTGGTCCGCTGCCCCCATCGAGCAGTCTGAGCTTCTCCGCGGCCAGCTCTACGGACCCAGACGACCCGAACGGGTCGCTGACCTTTGGGTGGACGGTCACCCAGAACGGGACCAGCCTCTCGGCAAGCACCTGTCCCTCGCCGCAGACACCGGCCATATGCTCATTCACGGCGGCCACGCCTGGCGCCTACCACGTCCAATTGATCGCCACGGACCCGAGCCAGATGAAGAGTGCGCCGATCTCTGTTGATTTCGTGATCAACGAGGACCAGCCACCATGCATCGTGGGATATAGCCCCGCGTCGCTGCAAACCATGGCCTCCGCGGGTGAGGACAATTCTTTCATCGTCACGAGCGTAGCCGACGACCTGGATCCCTACCCTGGATCGACCGGTTCAACCTTGGGGACTTTCACCTGGTGGTACCGGGTTGGCACGACTGGTGGTTTCCAGCGAGAGGTCCCTCAAGTTTCGAACCGACTGGACGTCAACGCCGACTTCTTTGCCACCGGTGACCTCATCCAAATCCGGGTCGCGTACCAGGACCGCGTCAGCCGCCCCCTCAGCTCCTGCGACCAAGATGCCGAGACCTGTGATCTGGTCCCTGGCTGCGCCCAGTGGGTGACATGGACGGTTCAATTCCTATAGCTCGCCGGTCGATGGCGCCGGTTGTCGCCTGGATCCTTTTGGCACTGGGTGGGTGTTCGTCGAGCACCAAGGCCGCAGCGGGCAGCAGCGCCGATGCATCGGCGATCCCGAGTCGGTCCGGCGGGGCTTCAGGAGGAACCGGCACTGGCTCTGGCAATGGGCACCCGGGGGCGGACGCGGGCGCTGGGCCCATTGGCCTTGACGGGGCTCCTAGCACTGGCGGCGCGATGGCCACGGGCGGCGCGATGGCAGCGGCGGGCGGCGCCACATCGAGCACTGGGGGACAGGCCGCGACTGGCGGCGCCTCGGCCTTCGGCGGAAAGACGGCTGGGGCGGATGGCGGCGTCTCCCCTTACGGCGGCTCAACCCGGCCGGCCCCTGATGCCTCTGTGCCCTGCGCGGTGAGCATCGCGCCAGCGGATCGGCCCGACTTCCTCAGTCTGCTGCCGGGCGACACCTCTAACCTAACCGTGAAGGGCACGATTGCCTGGGGCTCTTCCGCGCCGACACTGCCGGATTGGCAGTGGACAGTGAGGGGGCCCGATGGCACGCCCCTGGCGATCACATCCATTCCCACCACGGACCAAACGACGTCGATCGCAAAGTTCCCACTTCTCGTTCCCGGCTGGTACTCCATCAGTGTCTCCGTGTCCAGTTCGTGCACAAATAGCGTCTGGGCCTACGCAGCCAAGCCGCAAGAAGTATCCCAAGCCTACTTCATTCGCATCTTGCCACCGCCGGCCGGCTCGGCTGACTCGAGCCAAACCTGCAACACCAGCGGGCCTTCACGCTGGTGCCCGTCCCAAGATGCTGTGCCCTCTGACGAGCCCAGGTTCATGCTTCAGGCTGGTCAGGCCCGCCAGTACAACGTGTCGCTTATGCCCGGACACGCAGTGTCGATCGATCCCGTGGCGGTCGCACAACCCGATCCGAAGGCCTTCCCTCCCGTGGCGGTCCCTTCCTATGTCCGCGTCTCTCTCCGTGGCTCAAGCTGGACCTTCGACGGTGCGAGCAGCAGCAATCAACCCCTGCGCGCTCTGCTCGATCCGAATCTCACCTACGATATCTTGGTCGTTCCCCAGCCCGACCCTGCCACCAAGATTTTTCCTCCCTTCCTGGTGTCCAAGGGGGCGCAGGCCTTCCAGCCCAGTGACTTCGACGTAGCCGCGGGTGTGACCCTGAAAGGCACCCTGAGCGGCCCCAGCGGTCCCGCTGCCGGCGCGCGCCTTCTTCTGCGCGTCGACGCCAACAGTCCCGTCACGCTTCCCCTGCCCTCAACCGTGGGCAGCGCCGATGCCACGGGGTCCTACTCGCTGCGCGCCAGCGCAGGCGCCTTGTTCTCCGCGGTGGTGATGCCACCCCCTGGGACGTCGCTGCCCCAGGTCACTATCACCAACGGCATCGACCTGCAAGCGACCGCGAACGGAGCCATCCTCGATCACATCGATTTCACCTGGAACGCGATCAGCACCACCACCCTGACCCTTGCTGTCCTCCTCAGCGACAACAGCGCGCCGGCGGCAAACGTAACCGTGCGCCTACAATCGCAAGACGGGGCTTTGCCAGACGCCGGCGTCCTCACTCTAGCCAGCGCCCCAGCCGGCGCTGCCTGGGGCAGCGTGCGGCGGGAAGGCACCACCGACGCGAACGGCTCCATCGTATTCCCCGACATCCCCAAGATCGCCTACCAGCTCACCCTCATACCCCCCAGCGATCTGGCTGGGGCCGCCATCTTCAGCGGAAGTATCGATCTTTCCCTAGCAGCTGCCAGTATCACCCGCGCTCTGAACCTGGGGCACAAGGTCACGTTGAGTGGCCATCTCTACCCCGCCGATGCAACCGGCGGAGCCCGGCTGGTGGCGACCGACACGGGCACCGATGTCCTCGCCAGCACCATCTCGACCCTGGTAGACAGCGACGGCAGCTACCGGTTCCAGGCCGACCCGGGACGAACCTATCGTTTCTCGGTAGAACCCGCGGCCGGGAAGAAGCTGCCCTCCCGCGTTCCACTCTACGGCGTCGCCACCACTGACCAGGACACCCCGCCTCAAGACCGCACTGTGCCCGCGGGGCTGAGGGTGAGCGGAATCGTCAGCTTCAACGGGCCGCCGGTCGCGGGCGCCATCGTGCAGGCTTATTGCACGGAGCTGGGCATCGCAGACTGCCTGAATCCCGGCAGTTCCGGCGAGAACTTGCCTCCACCTCTGGTCGAGGTCGCCACGCAGCCGGACGGAAGCTATGAACTCTATCTGCTCGATCCAGGGGGCGGAGTTCCCCTCCTATGATGCCAAAGCGCCTCTTTGCACCCGTCGCCATGTTGCTGACTGTTGGGATTGCGCCCGGTTTGGCCCGCGCCGATGAGACACCCGCCCCGACGCGCGGACTCGGCGCGGGCGGGGCGCCCACCAACGCTTTTGCTGCCCTGGTGCGCGCCGCGGCCGCCTACGAATACGGCGACATGGCACAGGTTGTCGACGCGGCTTGGCCGGTGGCAGAGGGCACCCTTCCGGGCAGCGTCGAGCAGCGCAAGCGCGCTCTGCGCCTCCTTGGCGTTGGGCTGTTTCTGACCAATCGGTCCCTGGGCGCCGAGAATGCGTTTGCGGAACTCTTGCGCGTGGATCCCACCGCGCGCCTGGACCCCACCTTTACCCGACCCGAAGTGGTCGCCTTCTTCGAGAACATCCGACACCAAAGCCGGGCGCGGGAACAGGCGAGCCACCACCTCATCTGGAATCTCCTGCCGCCGGTGGGCCAGTTTCAAAACGGCCACGCGCTCAAGGGCTGGATCGTCGGAGGCGTCGAGTTTGCCTCGCTCGCCACCATGGTCAGCAGCGCGCTGATCAGCTATTCCTGGCACAATGCCGACAACACGTACGGGAAGGACGGATCGCACAACAGCGATGAACGCATGTTGCGAGTCGTGGAGTGGGCCAGCGCAGGTGTCCTGGCCGCCACCTACCTCTACGGCGTCGTCGACGGGATCGTGCACTACTACCGACCGGTCGAGGAAGCCAGCAGCTCCCTGAGTCTGCTGGTTTTTCCGGGCGGCGGCGGGCTTCGACTTACCTTCTGACTGGGCTCCGTATAGACTATGCCCGCCCAGGCGGGTAGCTCAGTGGCAGAGCAGGCGCCTTACACGCGCCGGGTCGCAGGTTCAATCCCTGTCCCGCCTACAAACAGCATCTTCGTCGACGAGCCTCTCCGGCGCACGCGGGGCTGAAACTTCAGCGATGGGTTATGATGTCGTCAAGCGCTTCATGCCCGACCTGAACCCTGAACAACGCGCCCGCGAGCAGATTGATGCCCAACTGCTTGCGTGTGGCTGGGTGGTTCAGGACTACTCGGCGGTGGATTTCTCGGCCGGCCGTGGCGTCGCCTTGCGCGAGGTCAAGCTCAAGACGGGGCGTTGCGACTACTTCCTGCTGGTGGACCGCAAACCCGTTGGCATGGTGGAGGCCAAGAAGGAAGGCACCACTCTTTCCGGCGTCGCCGAACAGTCAGCCCGCTACGCCAGCGGCCTGCCTGATTTCCTCGCCGCTGGTTTCACTGGTCCCCTGCCCTTTCTCTACGAGTCAACCGGAGTCGAAACCTTCTTCCGCGACCAGCGCGATCCCGATCCCCGATCCCGCCAGGTGTTTTCGTTTCATCGTCCCGAAACCCTCGCGGATTGGACGGCCGAGCCCAACACCCTGCGCGCCCGGTTGAAGGCCATGCCCACCGCGCACCCGCTCGTCACCAGCGGTATGCGCCAGTGCCAGATCGAGGCCATCACCGGCTTGGAGACCTCATTCGCCGAAAGCCGCCCGCGTGCCCTCATCCACATGGCGACCGGCGCGGGCAAGACCTTCACCGCTTGCGCCTTCACGTATCGCTTGATCAAGTATGCGGGGGCTCGCCGCATCCTGTTTCTGGTCGACCGCTCGAACCTCGGCAAACAGGCCCGCGACGAGTTCCATGGTTACCGCACGCCCGACACCGGCCGCCTCTTCACCGAGCTTTACAACGTCCAGCACCTGACCTCGCCCAACGTCGACGACGTTTGCCGCGTCACCATCTGCACCATCCAGCGCCTCTACTCGATCTTGCGCGGCGAGGAACTCGCGGAAGGCGCGGACGATCTCTCCGGCGCCGAGCTGGCCGCTGCTTTGGGCAGCACCCGCACCCGCGATGTCGCCTACAACCCGGCAGTGCCCATCGAGAAGTTCGACTTCATAGACATGATCGCCACCGGCACCGACATCAAGCCGCTGGAGGTTCTGATCTTCCTGCGCGATGTCCGCAGCCGCGTCTACTTTGAGCAGATGAAGGGCCGTGGCACCCGCGTCCTCTCTACAACTGATCTGCAATCCGTGTCCGGGGAAGACGCCCGCAGCAAAACCCGCTTCATCATCGTGGACGCCGTCGGCGTGTGCGAAGGCGACAAGACCGAATCGCGCCCGCTCGACCGCCAGCCCACGGTGCCGCTCAAGGCTCTTCTCCAGCGAGTGCTGTTCCCGGCGGGCCGCGACGAAGACACGCTGACTACCTTGGCCGCCCGACTGGCCCGGCTCGACCGCGAGCTTGAACCTGCCCAGCGCCAACAGATCAGCACCGCCTCTGGCGGGCAAACGCCTGCCACCCTGGCTGGTGCCCTACTCCGTGCCTTCGATCCCGATGCCATCGCCGAGCACGCCACGGGCCGCCCCGGCGCCGAGGCGCAAGAGATCGCCCCCGCGCAATTCGAGGCAGCCCGCCAGCAGCTCATCGCCGAAGCCTGCGCTCCTTTCGACAAACCCGCCCTCCGCCAGACCCTGGAAACCCTGAAAAAGGAGACCGAGCAAGCCCTCGACATCTACACGCCTGACGAGGTTCTCAGCCAGGGGTTCGACGAGGCCGCAAAGGCGAAAGCCGCCGGCCTGGTCCAGGAATTCCGCGACTACTTGGTGCAACACCACACCGAGATCGACGCCCTGCAAATCCTATACAGCCGCCCGTTCAAGCACCGCCTCACCGAGCTGATGCTCAAGGAGCTGGAAAAGAAACTCCGCGACCAACACGCCACGTGGACCGAGGATCGGCTCTGGGACGCCTTCGCCGTCACCGCGCCCGACCAGGTCAAGGGCCGCACCCAGGCCGGACGCTTTGCCGACCTCGTCGCTCTGGTCCGTTTTGCCCTGAAACAGCAGCCCGTGCTCGCGCCCTTTGCCGATTCCGTGTCCGAGCGGTTCGATGAATGGCTTGCGGGCAAGGCCAAGGCAGGAACAGTTTTCACACCCGAGCAGCTTGTCTGGCTTCGGTTGATCCGCGACCACATCGCCACCAGCCTGACCATTGAGACCGACGATTTCGACTTCGCCCCGTTCAGCCAACGCGGCGGCCTGGGCAAGGTGTATCAGCTCTTCGGTGAAAAGCTGCCCGCGCTGTTGGAGGAGCTTAACGAGGTGCTGGCGGCATGAGGTGGGACGGAAAGCTCACGCAGAGATGCGCAGGGCGCGGAGGCATTGGCCGAGGTCCAAGGGAGAGAGCCGGAACCCCTTCTCTCACGCGGAGACGCGGAGGGCGCGGAGGAGGAAGGAATTGTCTGAGCATCGTGCTGGCCACGCTGCTTCGTAATCTCAAGGAGGTACCTCGGGCATGAAGAAGATCATCACGAAGAAGGGCACCTCTGCTCCCGTGGCGGCGCGCGCCTATTCGGACTTGCTCGGCGGCGTCAGCCAACTGCTGGAATCCGCGCGCCGGGCCAGCGCTCGCGCCGTCAACACGTTCATGACGGCGACCTATTGGGATGTCGGGCGCCGGATCATCGAGTTCGAGCAGGCTGGCCAGGCCCGCGCCGAATATGGCGAAGAAGTGCTCCAGCGGTTGGCCGACGACCTGACCGCCCGGTTTGGTCGTGGCTTTTCTCGATTCAACCTCGGACGCTTCAGGCAATTCTATCTCGCAGCGCCGGCAGACCAGATACGAGCGACACTGTCGCTCAAATCTTCGGGCAGCCCAATACGAGCGACACCGTCGCTCGTATCTCGGGGCTCCTCGATTTCCCAGACAGTGTCTGGGAAATCTTCGCGAACCCATCGTTTCCCGGCCCCCATGCCTGGTCAGGCGATTGTGCAGGCGGCATCGGCACAATCTTCGCTGTTCTTGCCCCTGGCCGATCTGGCCCGTGCTTTCCCGCTGCCCTGGTCCCACTACGTTCTGCTCATGGGCCGCAGCCGCTCGCCCGAAGCCTTCGCTTTCTACCAGACCGAGGCTTTGCGTGGCGGCTGGTCTGTGCGCCAGCTCCAACGCCAGATGGACAGCCAGTTCTACGAGCGCACGGCCCTTTCGCGCAACAAGGCCGCCATGCTCACCAAGGGCGCCAAGCCACAGCCGGGCGACGCCGTCACGGCCAACGAGGAGATCCGCAATCCCCTGGTCCTCGAATTCCTCGGCCTGCGCGATGAGTATTCCGAGAGCGACCTGGAAGATGCCCTCATCCGCCACCTCGAAACCTTTCTTTTGGAACTGGGCAACGACTTCACCTTTGTCGGCCGCCAGCGCCGCCTGCGCATCGACGACGAATGGTATCGTGTGGATCTGCTCTTCTTCCACCGGCGTCTGCGCTGCTTGGTCATATTCGATCTGAAGCTGGGGCGTTTCACCCACGCTGACGCCGGCCAGATGCACATGTACCTCAACTATGCCCGCGAACACTGGGTGCAGCCCGGCGAAAACCCGCCCGTGGGCATAATCCTATGCAGCGGGAAAAGCGAGGCCCTGGTTCACTACGCCACCGATGCCTTGCCCAACAAGCTGCTCGTCCGCGAGTACCTCACCGCGCTGCCGAATGAAAAGCTCCTCTCTGCCGAGCTGGAGGAGACGCGAAGACAGATCGAGGGGCGGAAGTGAGGGCAACCCGGACCGCCGTTGCACAATCCGCGCCCGAAACGGGCGAAGAACTCCTCGCCCGCATCCTCACCGAACGCCGCAAGGCTTGGCAGGGACGGGGCGACTACAAAGAGCCCGCCCCGCCTAAAACCGCCGATCTCCCGTCGCTCCCTGACGGCTGGCGCTGGACTCGTCTCGAGCAACTCGGCTTCATCTTCGGCGGTCTCACCAAGAATCCCAAGCGAGCGCGACTCCCGAAGCAGCTTCCATACCTCCGCGTCGCGAATGTCTATGCGAACGAATTACGGCTCCAGGAGATTGAACATATCGGCGTTCAAGATTCTGAACTCGCTAAATTGCTCGTTCGAGCCGGCGACCTCCTCATCGTCGAGGGTAACGGCAGCAAGGACCACATTGGCCGGTTGGCGATTTGGGATGGCTCGATTGCTCTGTGCGTGCATCAGAATCATCTCATCAAGGTTCGACCTGTTGAGACTGGCATGCCCAAGTGGATGCTCCATTGGCTGCAATCACCGGGCGGTCGCCACTTTGTCGAACTAGTGGCGAGTTCCACATCTGGGCTCTACACGCTGAGCGTGAACAAGGTCGGCGATTTGCCCATTCCCCTTGCATCCCTTCCCGAGCAGCGACGGATTGTGGCGGAGATTGAGAAGCAACTCACGCGGCTGGAGGCGGGGGTGGCGGCGTTGCGGCGGGTACAGGCCAACCTCAAACGCTACCGCGCCGCCGTCCTCAAAGCCGCCTGCGAAGGCCGCCTCGTCCCCACCGAAGCCAAACTCGCCAAGACTGGCAAGCACAAATCGACCTTTGAAACTGGCGAAGCCCTCCTCGCCCGCATCCTCACCGAACGCCGCAAGAACTGGCAAGATCGAGTCCGATACACGGAGCCTCCACCTCCCGAAGTGGGCGATCTAGACAGCCTCCCGGATGGATGGAGCTGGTCATCATTGGCGCAACTATCTGCGCACATCACCGACGGCACACACAAGACCCCCAACTACCTGCAATCGGGGGTTCCCTTTCTCTCCGCAAAGGACATTGCTGGGTTCAAACTGTCCTTCGACGAATGCAGATACATTTCCGAATCGGAACATGCGGAGCTGAGCGGAAGATGCGCGGCACATCGAGGGAACGTACTGATTACAAAAAGCGGCACAATTGGCCGGGTCGCCGTGGTTGAGACGGACCGGGAGTTTTCCCTGTTTGAAAGCGTGGCAAATGTTCCCGTGACACCACCTCTGAACGCCAAGTTTGTAGCCTTTGCAGCGTATTTCAGCATTGGTGGGGTGTTCGGGGCGGCGAACCAAAAGGGCGTTGCCGTTCGGCACCTTCACCTGGAAGACTTGCGTCGCGTCCCAATCCCCCTTCCGCCCGTCCCCGAGCAGACGCGCATCGTGGCCGAAGTGGAGCGGCGGTTGAGCGTCGTGGAGGAGTTGGAAGCGGTGGTGGCCGCCAACCTCCAGCGCGCCACGCGCCTCCGACAGTCCATCCTCCAGAAGGCATTCACGGGAGAACTCGTATGAGCCCACTGGTTCCGAAGTCCCCCAAGCCCGAGGGCCAATTTGTCCTCTACCAGACCGAAGACGGTCGCACGCGGCTGCAGGTTCAATTCCAGGGCGAGACGGCGTGGCTGTCGCAGGCGCAGATGGCTGAGCTGTTCCAAACGACGATTCCAAATGTGAGCATGCACATCCGCAACGTCTTCGCGGAGGGGGAATTGCGGGCTGATTCAGTGGTTAAGGAATCCTTAACCACTGCCACCGACGGAAAGAACTACGCCACCAAGTTCTACAACCTCGACGTCATCATCTCGGTCGGCTACCGCGTGAAATCCCATCGCGGTACACAGTTTCGCATCTGGGCCACGCAGCGGTTGCGGGAGTACATCGTGAAGGGCTTTGCGATGGACGACGAGCGGCTAAAGCAGCGTGGCGGCGGCAACTACTTCGACGAGCTACTGGCGCGAATCCGTGACATCCGGTCATCGGAAAAGGTCTTCTGGCGCAAGGTGCTTGAGATCTACGCGACCAGCATCGACTACGACCCCACCACCAAGGCGTCGAAGGAGTTCTTCGCCACCGTGCAGAACAAGATGCATTGGGCGGCGCACGGGCAAACGGCGGCGGAAGTGATCCACGCGCGGGCCAACGCCGAGCAGCCGCAGATGGGGATGACAAATTGGGTCGGGACGAAGCCGAGCAAGTCCGAGGCGGTCATCGCCAAGAGCTACCTGTTGCCGGAGGAACTGAATGCGCTGAATCGCATTGTGACCACGTACCTGGAATTGGCGGAGCTGCAAGCGATGAACCGTCGACCCATGTACATGCGGGACTGGATTGCCAAGCTGAATGAGTTTCTGAGCTTGAGCGGGCGGGAAATTCTCAAGCATGCGGGAACAATTTCTCACGAAGAGGCCGTGCGCAAGGCGGAGCTGGAGTTCGAGAAGTTCCACCATGCGCAGATTGAGGAGACATCGCAGGTGGAGAGGGATTTCGAGGCAGCGGTGAAGGGGTTGAAGAAGTTGCCCGGGCCAAGCCGGAAGAAGACCAAGACATGACCAACCCCACCGCCCTGGTCCAGAGGCTCTGGAACTACTGCAACATCCTCCGCGACGACGGCCTGTCCTACGGCGACTACGTCGAGCAGTTGACGTTCCTCCTCTTCTTGAAGATGGCTGATGAGCAGTCCAAGCCGCCGTTCAACAAACTGTCGGCCGTCCCCAAGGGATTCGGCTGGGACGCGCTCTTGAAGCTTGACGGTGACGATCTCGAAGCCCACTACCGCAAGACCCTCGAAGAACTCGGCAAACAGCCCGGCATGCTTGGGGTCATTTTCCGCAAGGCGCAGAACAAGATCCAAGATCCGGCCAAGCTTCGCCGATTGATCGTGGACCTCATCGACAAGGAGAGACCGAGCGTTTCAAGTCCTTCACCTACGAAGAGCTGACGAAGCGCGACAAACTCAACCTCGACATCTTCTGGGTGAAGGACGAAGCCCTGGAGGAATCCGCCAACCTGCCAGCGCCAGAGGTCATCGCCGCCGACATCACCGCCGACCTCGAAGCCGCCCTGGAACAGTTCGCGACGATCGCCGAGGATCTGAAGACGGACGGGTAGTCCCGATGCAGTGGCTTCATAGTCGACGTCTCCGAGTTGGGCTGCTCTGCGAAACTCGGCTGGAGTGGCAGAATGCGGGTTTGGCAAACGCCACGGATGATCGAGTCATCACCATGATTCGCTGGCCCGACGGAAACCGAACATGAACGAGGACTTCCTTGTCTCGAAACGGACGGGGACTTCAAGCTCGTGGACGTTGACCACGCGTCTTGGACAAATGCTGCAAGAGGCCGAGAAGCGCTATGGCCGCCGCGATCGCGAATTCACCCTGCTTGGGATCGAGTCGCCCCGGGTATTGATTCAGTATACCGGCCCATCCCGGCCCGCCGCATCGACGGCGGGCGGGCACCAAAGACCGCATCGTCCACCAACGCAGCCAATAAACTCGCCTGTGCACCCCAAGTCTACGCATGGGCAAACGATGGGTTTCGGAAGCTGGTTAGGGCAGTACAATGCCCAAGCAGCTTGACTGGCTTCACATCTCTTCTTGCTTGATATCGGTCCGCCACAGCAATAGGTGCCGGTGCACTGGCTCGAATCTGTGGGGGCTTTCCCCCAGTTGCACGACGTGCAGTCGGCATCACTTGCGCAAGTGTCTAGGTCGGTGGTGGATACGGAACCGTCAGAAGCCGAAGTTGACCCGCCTGTGCCGGTTACGCCTCCTCCGGCTTGGGTGCCGCCGCTACCTGCCGCACCGCCTGAGCTCGTCGCGCCGCCGTTCACGTCCGCTCCTGCATCTATGCCGCTAGCCATGACGAAGGTCATGCACTGGCCGCTCACGCACTTCAGACCGACAGTGCCGCCCTGAGCTGTAGTCTTGCCATCGTCGGCCTGTTGGTAAACGGGACCAATGCAGAGAGTCGGTGTGCAGGGAGGCGCCGGGAACGTGCACGAGGAGGATGTGGCCAGACCCACCTGGCTGTTGCCGCAACACCCAGGCTTGGTCACCTGCTTGCAGTCACTCGCCAGGGTGCACACCCTGGCCGCGGTCGCGATGGCGCCGCTGGAATCGTAGCAAAAGCCGCCGCTGCCGCTCGAGGACGCACCGCCAGCCCCGGCTATTCCACCGTTTCCGCCTGTGGCCATGCTGCCGCCGACCGACGGGCCCTCCTGTTGGCACGCGAGCGTGCCCGTGATGTTGAGACACCGGTTCGGGGCGCAGCAGTCCGCACTGTTCGCGCAGGCATGGAAGAGCGAAAAGCAGGCCGTAGCGCCACTGCCACCCGTGCCCGCTATTCCACCCGCGCCGCCCAGCACACTGCCGCCAGCACCAACGGTGCCACCCGCGCCGCCCACCGCGCCGCTGCCGGCCTGACCTCCATTTGCCACGCTTCCGGCGCCTGCACTGCTCCCTCTATCCTTCAGACCGGAACTGCTACACGCCAAGCTGATCAGGCCAGCCACGAACAGGGCCGCAACGCGTGCAGACATCTTGAGCATGGAGTCCTCCATTTGATCTACAGCAGCAATCGGCGTGCCGAGTTCTAGCGCTGCTGATTTCCCCGCAACGACTTGGAGTTGAGCTTCGGCGGCAGGTCAGAACATGGCCATTGAGTCCGCCAACTCTCAGATTTCTGAGGGTGATCCTACACCTCTGGCCATGATCTGGCGCGCTCCCCGGTTGGGGGGCAGACTCGACCTTGGCCTCGAACTTGCTGATAACCTGCCCACTCGAGCCGGAGGCAGGCATGACTCGTTCGATACCAGCCAAGACCGCTTGTAGTATCCTCTCCGCTGCACTTGCTGGGTGTGGCGGTTCGAGCAGCTCACCACCGGATGGCTCTGTCTTGACAGGCGGCAGCGCGGGTGCGGGCGGGTCCATTGTTGCCAATGGGGGAGGATCTCCCAGTGGCCCATCGTGAGCATCGGCAGCTACCGCTCTGGCCGCCGGGAACTACGCGCGCTTCGCCAAGAAGAAACACACGAGGCGCGCTGAAGCACTTGCGCCAGCGCTGGCTTCCAACACAAGCCTCTACTCATCGATGGGGCGCATGTCGGCGTAGCGCTGGCCAACCGCCTGGCCAGCCTGGTCGAGAATCTGCAAGTCGGCGGGCAACAACTCTACCGAAACCGCGGCGGCGTTTTCTTCGAGATACTTGCGGCGCTTGGTGCCGGGGATGGGCACCACGTCCTCGCCATGCCCAAGCACCCAGGCCAGCGCGACCTGGGCAGGCTTGACGCCTCGGCCGGAAGCGACCTTGGCGACCACGTCTGCCACAGCCAGGTTCTTGGCGAAGTTCTCGGCCTGAAAGCGAGGAAAGCGCTGCACCCTGGTGTCGCCAGGCCCCAGGTCCTCGACCTTGCGAATGGCCCCGGTCAGAATCCCTCGCCCGAGCGGACTGTACGGCACGAACCCGATACCCAGTTCGCGCAGGGTCGGCAGGATTTCTCTTTCCACGTGGCGCTCGAAGATCGAAAACTCGGTTTGCAGCGCAGTGATGGGATGGACCTTGTGTGCGCGCCGGATGGTCGCAGGCGCGGCCTCGGACAGACCGAGAAAGAGCACCTTGCCCGCGCTGACCAAATCAGACATGGCGCCCACGGTTTCTTCAACGGGCACGTCCTTGTCCACGCGGTGCTGGTAGTAGAGATCGATGTGGTCGATGCCCAGGCGCATGAGCGAGTCGTCGCACGCCTTCTTCACGTAGTCCGGGCGCCCATTGATGCCGATCCAGGTGCCGTCCTCGCGGCGCTCGTTGCCGAACTTGGTGGCAATGACCACGTGCTTGCGCCGTCCCGCCAACGCACGCCCAACCAGACGCTCGTTGGTGAACGGGCCGTACATGTCGGCGGTGTCGAAGAAGTCGATACCCAACTCGACGGCGCGATGGATGGTCGCGATGGCCTCGCCATCGTCGTGTGGACCATAGAACTCGCTCATGCCCATGCAGCCCAGGCCGAGCGCCGACACTTGCAAACCTTGCGTGCCCAGTTTTCGTGTTTTCATGTAATTCATGATGGGGTTCGATGATCCGGGTGGCAAGAGCGTTGCAGGGCTGCCTGCCCAACCGCCGCTGTGCTCTGAAGTGTCCACCGCCCTAAAAGCAGCGATGGCCATCGCCACCTTCTCCACCTCGTCGGCTTGTGAGGCCATCCGGCGCGCGAGGTCACTCGGCATACGGCCGGCAACCTGCCTTTGAACGACTTCCGAAGCGTCTCCTGCGACAACGTGTCCCACCTGCGCCATGCCCAGGCTCACCGGCCTTGATGAGCTCGGCCTCGGGCACGACGAAGCGAGCGCCCGTGCAGGTGCATAGCTCGATCGAATGGGGTAGCGCAATGCATAGCTCGATCGAATGGGGTATTTCCGGTCTGGGAAGCCCATCCTCGGCGCGAGACTGCACTTCCGCAGGTGCCTGGGATCCCTCGATCGTCTTCCAGCCGCCTATGGTGGTTGGCCAGCGGCGCAGGGCCACCTCGCCCTTGCCCACCCGCGCGTACAGCGTGAGGGTCGGGCGGTCGCTGACCGGGGGACGCCACTGCGTGTTCGTGTTGGTCACGGGCCGCTGTTGCCGCGAATGAACCCGGCTTGGGAAAAACAGAAGCTCTGTCCGTTCAAGCCCGTCTGGCAGCAGAAGTCAACCTGGCCTCCCGCGGGGGCAGACCAACCAGCGGGGCATGGGGTGCTACACCAATCCCCCTGACGGGTGCACAGCCCAATGCAAGGCGGCTGGCGCGTCTGGGCTGTAATTCCGATTCCGAATACGCAAAGCCATCTATCCATTAGAGGTGGGGGTGGGTATGCCCCGGGAGAGCAAGGGTTCAGGCAGTCGTTTTGCTGCCCGGCGTCTGGGGTTGAATCGACGCCTGGGGGCTGCACACAGGCTGTTTTGTTGTCGAGCAAACAGCATGCATTGGGGTCGGGATAGGCGAACTGCTCCGTTTCGCACACGCCAAAGGGATGCGTCAGATCCTCTGTGCAGACCGTTGCCTGGTAGGGGGCGCCCTGGCAGCAGATATTGGGGTGTTCGTAACCGGCAGCGCAAGGCGGCACGTCTGCGTCGAACAATTTGGTCACGCTGACGGCGATCGCAGCAGACCCTCCGTTGCCCGTTGTCCCACCGGCGCTCGTTGCGCCGCCCGTGCCATTAGAGCAGGGTCCAATCCCCGTGAACGGCTTCGAGGCCACCCCGCAGCCGACTAACACCATGCCGCCATCACATCCGCAGCCCACTGCGACACTGTTGCAGAACGCCTCGGTGATACAGTGGGCCTGAATGGAGCAGGTGAGGTCTGCCTCGTAGCCGCACACTTGGGATGATGGACAGTCCTGGTCGCTCGAACACGTACTGGCACCGCCATCGCTGGCGATTGCTCCACCATAGCCAGTCGCGCCACCCGTGCCGAACACGCCGCCGACTCCGGCCGCCCCGCCTTTTCCGCTCATTCCGCCTGAGACGACTGCGCCGCCGGAGCCGACCCTTCCGCCTGTGCTAATTGTGCCGCCGGAGCCGACCGCGCCACCGGCGCCAGTCGCGCCGCCGCCGGCCGAAGGCAACACCCCTACGCCACCAACGCCACCTGCGGCAGGCAAGCCACCGTCGTCTGCACGCAATTTCAACGCCGAGGAAGAGCAGGCGAGAGCAAAAGGTATGACCAAGACCAGACGTTTCATTCTTGCCTCTTTCCCGCGAAACATACGGGCTGCGAGAAAGCAGACCATGATGGTGCTTGCCACGCAAGCGGCTTGGGGTTGACCTTGGACCGGCGCGACTTCGCGGTCTTGCGCTGGCGCGAGCGCCGTGCCTTCCAGATCCACCCACAGTAAGTCCAGTCCTCAGCGAGTTGCCATCGCATCCGAGCCGAGGTCGCCGTGGTCGCTGCAACCAGTCCTCGCCCGATCTCATCCCCGCGCGTGGTGGTAGCGATCCGGCCGCTTGACCGAGCACAAAGTCGCGGTGAGTATCCAACCATGAAGACGAACCCTGGCCAAGGGAGATTCAATCGCTGGGCTCCCAGCTACGACCGCAGCATCTTGCAAAGGCTCATGTTCGAACCCGTGCACGAGGCTGTACTGAGCGCGTTCCGCGCGTCGAGCGCCCCTCCACACGACGTGCTCGACGTGGGTTGCGGGACCGGCCGCCTGCTGGAGACTGCCGCAGGACGCTGGGACGGCGTCCGCTTCACAGGGGTTGATGCCTCGGAGGAGATGGTCGAAGAGGCGCGGCGCAAGCACGAAGGAGACGCGCGGTTCGTCTTCAAGCAGGGGGATGCGTCGGCACTCCCAGTGGAGTCTGACTCCTTCGACGCGGTCTTCAGCACCATGTCGTTTCATCACTGGCGAGACCAGGCGGCCGGGATCTGCGAGGTCGCGCGAGTGCTGCGCCCCGGCGGGTTCTTTGTCCTCGCCGACATCGATGTGCCGTTCATGTTTTTCCTGCGGCCTCTTCTCAGGTGGACCGGCCATGCGAACTTCCAAGGGCCCAAGGACATCCCGCGGCTGCTTGAGCAAGCTGACTTGGCGGTGGTGACGCGCCGTCGGTTCTGGGCGCTCTTGCGAACCCAGCTCTTCCTCGCGCGGAAGGGAGTCCCGATTGCGCGCTTGTGAGGCGCGCTCAGGGGGGCAGCATGTCGGACATTGAAGGAAAGATCGTCGTCATCACTGGCGCCAGCAGCGGCCTCGGCGAGGCCACTGCGCGTCACCTGGCCCGCAAAGGCGCCAGCGTGTTCCTCGGCGCGCGTCGCATGGATCGGCTCCAGACAGTTGTGGCTGACATCCAGCGCGCTGGCGGTCAGGCCGCCGCTATGCAGGTCGACGTAACCAGGCGCGCCGAAGTGGATGCGTTCGTTCACGAGGAGAATGAGCCATGACAAAGCGAATACTCGGAAAGAGCAACCTCGAAGTCTCGGCCATTGGCCTCGGCTGCATGGGCATGAGCTTCGCCTATGGCACGCCGCCGGATCGCCAGGAGATGATCAAGCTCATCCACGCGGCCGTCGACCGCGGCGTCACCCTCTTCGACACGGCCGAGGCTTACGGCCCGTTCACGAACGAAGAGCTCGTGGGCGAAGCACTGGCGCCCGTCCGGAGCCAGGTTGTAATCGCGACGAAGTTCGGCATGAAGCTCGGCACCAACGCGATGGACAGCC
>Ga0182010_10000152_pt1 | contig 39131 bp, 37 predicted proteins | sample 611E1MmetaG_FD_120488 | JGI IMG/M metagenome (GOLD analysis project Ga0182010, IMG submission 120488) | Permafrost microbial communities from Stordalen Mire, Sweden - 611E1M metaG | ecosystem: Environmental > Terrestrial > Soil > Wetlands > Permafrost | place: Sweden: Stordalen | collected... | reverse complement strand
GCTGCCGAGGCGGCCGCGCTGGGCCTGATCGACGAGTACCGGGCCAGGGTCTACCCGGTGCTGGTTGGCGGTGGCATTCCGTTCTTTCCCCAGCGCGAGCGCCGGGTAGATCTCGAACTCGTCGAGACCCGCACCTTCAGCTCGCGAGTCGTCTACTTCCGCTACCGCGTGGCGCGCTAGAACGTCGCCTAACGTCGGGCGTACTTCGCGAACGCTGTCCACTGGTGGGGTTATGTCGTTACGAGGCGGTGATCGCTATGCGCGGCTAGCCTTGATTAGTCGGGCCCGGGCGAATCGCGTGCGTCTTTCATGCTTAGCGGTCGGAGGTTACGTCGATGAAAGCGGTGGTGGTCTATGAGTCCCTGTGGGGAAACACCGCGGCCGTGGCTCGGGCCGTGGCCGAAGGCCTAGGGCCCGGAGTCCGAGCCCTTTCCACCGCCGAAGCCTCGGGGCAGGCCATGTCAGGGATCGACCTCATCGTCGCGGGCGCTCCCGTGCTGGGCTTCCGGCTCCCGACCGAAGCTATGCGCGAGAGCACCGCCTCCAATCTGGCCGGCGCACCGAAACCGCCCGATCTGTCGCACCCATCGATGCGCTCATGGCTGGAGCGGATGAAGAGGCTCCGAGCGTCCCTGGCGGAGGTAGAGCAGACCGCTCAGGTCGGAGTGCCAGCGGACCGGGCAGTCCAGTGGCTGCGAGCCCTCGCGGAGACCTGGCAGCAAGCCGACGTTCCGGAGGCACGGAGCGACCTGCTCCATGCGATCGACGAACGGATCGTCATTGCAGGGAGGGAATTCGTGTCAGCCCGTCTCACACCTACGGCCTATGCGCACGGCCTCGCCCTGGCTTTGCCGGAGCAGGTTGTTAGAGCGCGCCCGACAGGATTCGAACCTGCGACCTTCGGCTCCGGAGGCCGACGCTCTATCCGCTGAGCTACAGGCGCGCGACGCGACCGCGGTTGGATGCCTCGATCGGGCGGCAATGATACCCCGGCGCGCTGGCCCGCACGAGACCGCCGGCCGGCACGAGACCGCTGGCAGACGCGCGCCGATGCCGAGGGCCGGCAATCGGGCCGAACATTCGGCGCCCGGCAGGCCTATCGTTGTTCCAACCCGCGGCCGCGGGGGTCATGGTCGTTCCATGGCCCGAATGTCGGATAGTCGAGCAAGGTCGCGGAGGACTACGGTGCGCGGCATGGAAGAGACGAACCGCATCTGCCCCTGGTGCTCCACCCCGATTCCGTCCACCGCCAGCGCCTGCCCAAAGTGCGGCGCCCTGGTTGAAGGCGCGGTTGCCCAGGACATCCCCGGCCTGACCGTGGTCGACCCGAAGGCAACTCTCGGGACGGGCGAGGGTCTGGTTCCGGACTTCGTGGATCCCAAAGCCTTACTCCAGGTCGGCAAGCGCGGAGACGCGGTCGACTCGGACGCCATTCGACCGCCGAGCGAGGCCGTCCGCCTCGAGATGCGCAAGATCGAGCTCGAGTCCCAGATCGAGAACGCCGGCACCGAGCTCCTGAACCCGACCGGCGACCAGTCCATCGACGCCGGCCCACCATCGGTCGAGGCCATCGAGGCCTACGAGTCGGGGCTGCTCGACAAGACCGGGCCGGCGGGTGAGGCCGATCTAGGCGATCTCGCCGCACCTTGGGAAGACCCGGAACTCGGGAAGCGCGTTTCCCGGTGGAAGGACGTCGATCCGAAGTAGCCAGCTCGGCCCTTCGGCCCGCCGAGGCCCGCCCGACAGGCGCCTGAGACCGCAGGCAAACGTTCCCGGAACGTTCCGGTGGGGCGTTTGGCGGAGCGGCAGGACCGGATCGGTCGCTTGACGCCCGACTCTCGACACGGATAGCCTTCGGCCGATGCGACGCCGACTGGCAGCCATTCTCGTACTCACGGCCATGCTCTGGCTGCCGGCGGTTTCGACTGCCCCGATCGTCAACGCGGGGTCCAGCTGCACCGGCTGGGGAAGTACACGCATCCCGCCCACATCGATCCGCGTTTACCGAACGACCGGCCCGCACGCCGGCACGGTCCAGACGGTCGACTTCAAGACCTACGTCGAGGTCGTCCTGGCCGCAGAGTGGCCACCTTCATGGCCCACTGCAGCCCTGCAGTCGGGCGCGGTTGCGGTCAAGGGATACGGCTGGTACTACGCGATGAACTCGCGGGGAGGCTCCGGCAGCGGTGGCTGCTACGACGTCATCGACAACAGCAACGACCAGGTCTACTGGCCCGAATCGAAGTCCGCGACAGCCGGCGAAGTCGCCGCTGTCGAGGCCACCTGGTACGAGTCGGTCACACGGGGCGGATCGATCACTCTGACCGGCTATCGTCCCGGCAACGACGTTGCCTGTGGCTCCGACTCTGACGGCGCACACCTGTTCCAGCACAGTGCCCGCAACTGCGCAGCGGCTGGCATGACCGCCGACCAGATTCTGCAGACCTACTACGGCCCCAACGTCGCACTATTGAAGCCGCCGGTCAGACCGGCGGCTCTATTCCTGTCACCCGGGTCGGCGGAGCCGCTGACGGCGCTCTCGTCGGCCACGGCGATCTGGACCGAGGAACCCGGCGCCGGCACGTCCATCGCTTCGCGCAGCCTCGCCCTCCAGATGGCTGCACCGATCGACGGCAGCTGTGCGGTGGATAGGTGGCTGCCGGCCTCTCCGCCCTGGACCTCAACCGGAGCGTCGCCCCAGACAGCCACCGGCCTCAAGACCGGTTACTGCTACCGCTTCGTGGTCGGCCTGACCGACTCCGCCTCCAATACCGCGTATGCCGTCACAGGTACGCTGAAGGTCGATCCGCTGGCCCCGACCGCGAGCTTCTCCAACCCGGCCACCGGCACGATTGCAGCCTTCGGCAATCCATCGGCGACGGTAGCGTGGACGGAGAGCCCGGCGCCTGGGACGCAGATCGCAACACGCACTCTGACGACCGAGTATGCCGCTCAGCCAGTGCCGGGCAGCTGCGCCGGTGCTCAGTGGCTCGACGGTGGAACGACTCACGCAGCCTCGGGCCCGGTCATGGGCGGGCTGGTCCACTACGACTGCTACCGCTGGCGGTTGACGCTTGTCGATACAGCCGGCCACTCCGGGACGTGGCTGTCCGGCGTGTTGGTCGAGCCGGCATCCTGACGGCATCGCCGGCATGTCTGCCGGTCGCCAGCGCTGGAAGCCTGCTTTTGGAGCCGTGCGCCAACACCGGACCTTTGGCGTTCTGACTCCTTCGGGCGGCCCATCCCCCAGGGGGCGTACGATTGCGCTGCCAGATGTCGAGGGTCAGTGAATCCTCGCTGAGTTCGAGGTGAGAGATGGAAACCAACGATCCGAACGGACAGGACGAGCAGCCAGGCGCAGGCGAGCCGGCCGGTGGCGGGAGCTCGCGCCGCGAACAGGCGGCCCGAGCCCGAGAGCTGGGTGAGCGCTGGGTAGGCCAGCTGCAGGATATGATCGACCAGGCCGGTAAGTCGGCGGGGCCGGTCCTTCGGGACGTGGCCGCCAAGGCCGCCGAGCTCGCCGCGGTAGCGGCCGAGAATGCCGGTCCCGTGGCCCACAAGGCCGCCAATGTGACCGAGCATGTCGGCGATCGTCTGGCCGCGCGCAGCAAGGATCTGGCCGCGGATCTGCGCCGAGCCGCCGAAGCCGCCCGAGCCCAGACGGCCGCTCAGGCCGACGAAGCGGCCGAGGAGCCCAAGCCGGACGACGCCCCCAAGGCGTAAACGATCGCCGGTCAGCCGGCCGCTGGCCCGGCGATCGGGCCAGACTGGTTCAGGGCCACCTTCGCGCGGAGGACCTCCGTGCCATCTGCTCGGCTGAGCCGATAGGCGCAGCCGCCCTCGACCGGCCACGTTCGACCCACCAGCCGGTCCCCGCGTTCGGCCGACGCCACGAAGTCGATCTCGTAGCGACGGGGAGCGGCGGTGAGCAGAGCGCCATGCCCCGCGGCTTCGAGCGCCTCCTCGACGTAGTCGATGTAGACGCTGTTGTTGACGTGGTCGAGCGGATCCAGGTCGCGGCGCCGAACGTGGAAGGATCCCTCGACGGCATCCGGCGGCGTCTCTGGCAGAGACACCCTGAGCATCTCGAAGGTGGCCGACCGATCGGCCGCGAACTGCAGCATCTGCTCGGGCACTCTCGTCGGCATCCCCCTGCCGTTGACCATGACCCAATCGATCTCGAGGCTGGCCAGGAGCTCGCCCGACGCGTCGAGGACCTCGCTGTGACGACGCGCCGCGATGCGCCGATAGCCCGGGACCTGTGTGGACACGAAGACATCCTGGTACGTGCGGATCGGCCGCAAGACATCGAGTCTCACCGCCCTGACCAGCCAGAACAGGCCTCGTGACGAGTACCAGTCTCGCCCGAAGCCGACCAGCGTCGAATGCTGCCAGGCGATGTCGGCCGTCCAGGCCAGGTAGATGGCCGTGCGCACCGTCTCGTTGAGGGTCGCCTCTTCGAATCGGACGCGGTACGGCCGCACGATCCGATACGGCGGCCGGTCGAGCAGGGGATCCAGACGATCGTCCGCCTCGACCGAAGACGCGGCGATGCTGGGGGCTTCGGGGCGTTCGATCAATTCTTGGCCTCCCTCAGCTCATCGAGCGACTCGAGAGCCACAAGCCTCGTCCGGTCGTGTTTTGCGGTAGCTCGGGCGAGTCGCAGCTCACAAGTTCGGCGGCCGTCGAAGACGACGATGGCCGCCCTGAGATCGACGTCCTCATCGGCGGCATGCTCCCGAGCGTCGTCGAGCTGGTTCAGGACGTCGGCGTTTATGCCGCGGGCGCCCCATTTGCAGTCGTAGACCTCGGGCCTCTCGGCCGATTCCACGGTCACGTCGTACGGGTGGATCTCGGCCCGGACGCCATCGAAGAGGACGCGTCGTTCGCGCCTGACCGTCGCGTCCAGGGCGGCGCGGCGGGCCAGCAACCGAGCGGTCAGCTCCTCGACGACCGCTCCCCGATACTGGCTTCGCGCGGCCTCGCCGCGCTCGGCGACTTCGAGCGAGGCGGCCAGCACCAGCTCGGCATGGCGGCGCCGCTCATCGCCGGGCCTATCGCCATCGCCGGGCCTATCGCCAAAGAGTGCCGGAAAGATCCGGCGCCATGTGTCCGGGTCCGTGCGCTCCCCATTCATCGCGGCCCGAGCCATCAGCCGCTCAGCGGAAGTGGCGTTCTCGAGGAGAGCGGCGACCCGAGCCACGAGCGGGTCGGCCTGGATGCCCGCATAGACGACGGCCCTGGCATCGCGGGCGGCGTCCTGGAATCTCATCGACCGCCCCGGAGCATCCGGAAGGGCGAATCCTCGTCGGGCTCGGCCGGTTCGGACCCGGAAGTGGCGGCCGCGGCGGCTTCGGACCCGGCACCGAGCGAGCCGTCGCCGGCCGGTCCCGCCGGTCTGTCGACGTCGCCGCCCAGCGCCAGGCCGACCACGTGCGGAAATGTCGATAGCCAGTCGATCGCCTTGTGCGGGTCCGCGATCAGGCCGATCTCGGCGATGGCCTCGTCCACCGCGGCGACCTGGGCAACAGTGAGAAACCGCCCCGGATCCGCCGCGGCCAGCGATCGGATGCCGGGCATGTAAGCGTCGACCAGATCGGTGACGTACTGCCACTCGTCCTCGACGGTCTCCGCCAGGTCGGCAAGCGCGTCGTAGGCGGCAACTGCTCGCTCCACCACCTCATGCAGCTCGTTCACTCCCGTAGCGTAGCGGCCCGCCCGGGACCATGGCACCATGAGCCGCGAACGAAGAGGAGGATCGAGATGGATCTGGGGCTGCGGGGTCGAACCGCCCTGGTCGGGGGCGCCTCGGCAGGACTCGGGCGGGCGACGGCAGAGCGCCTTGCGGCGGAGGGCTGCAAGCTGGCCCTATGGTCGCGCGGCGGCGAGGCGCTGGAGCGGACCGCGGAGGAGATTCGGCAGCTGCATTCGGTCGTGGTCGTGACCATCGCCGGCGATGCCGCCGATCCCGCCACTCCAGCCAGGGTGGCGTGGCAGGCCGAGCGCGGTCTCGGCCCGATCGACATCGCGATCCTCAACGCCGGCGGCCCCATCTCGTCGGAGGCGACGAAGTGGGACGCGGCGGAGTGGCGCCGCTCTTTCCAGCTCCTCGCCCTCACGCCGATCGAGCTGGCGACCGCTTTGCTGCCTGGCATGCGCAAGCGCGGCTGGGGCCGGATCGTTTCGATAATGTCGTCGGGAATCCGCCAGCCGATCCCCGAGCTCGCCTACTCGAACGCCTGCCGGAGTGCGCTGCAGGCCTGGCTGAAGACGATCGCGCCGGAAGTGATCGCCGACGGAGTCACGGTCAACGGCGTCCTGCCGGGCCGGATCGAGACGGCGCGTGTGGCCACCCTCGACAAGGCCCTGGCCGACAAGACCGGCGCTATCCCGGAGGACGTACGAGCCCAGAAAGAGCGGTCTATCCCGGCCGGTCGATACGGTCGGCCCGACGAGCTCGCGGCCTACGTCGCCTGGCTATGTTCGGAGCTGTCCTGTTATCAGACGGGCACGTTCGTCCCGATCGACGGCGGAATGCTGCGCGCCCTGCCGTAGGGCCGGCGCTGCTCCAGGGGTCAGTCGCCGCGGTGGCCGGACGATTCGATGCTAAAGGCGCCCCAGTGGCCGGTGTACGGAAGCCAGTCCTCGTCGACGCGCTCGACGATCGCTGAGGCCGGGCCTTCGTGGAGGGCCTCGAGCAACCGCTCCAGGTCCGCCCGGGGACCCTCGGCCACGCATCGGATGCTGCCATCCTGCATGTTGGCAACCCAGCCGGTAAGCCCGAGCCTGTCGGCCCGGACGACCACGTAGTAGCGAAAACCGACGCCGTGAACGCGGCCCCTGACGCTGGCTTCCAGGCGCGCCATATCGCCAGGCTTCATCGGCGGCGGGTCTCCATGGCTGCGGCGGGCCGGGAGGTGGCCGGGGTTCCGGCGGTCGTGGCGTGCGGCACGGCCATCGCCGCGGCGCTCTCCGGCTCGGCGCGCGGCCAGCCGAGAGCCAGCACGTCGAGAGCCAGCTCCGGGTTGACGTTCTCGTCGAGCTGGGTGGCAATCGTCCCGAGCTGCTCCATGAACGAACCGAGCGCGGCGGCCGAGACGCCCGGAGCGATCGTCCGCAGCTCGTCGACCAGCTCCATCTCCCGGAGCTGCCTGGCACCACCGGCCCGAGCCACTGCCAGGTCCCGCCCGATCGAGGCCCAGATGTCCAGAAGCGTGGCGGCCGCCGACCGCCGATCCGCCGCAGCCAGCTTCGGAGCGGCCTCCTCGGCAGCGGCATCGAGGGCCTCTTCCGGATCGACGGCCCTGGCCGCCCTGGCCCGCCGGCCTCGAACGGCGCGTTGCGCGGCACCCGGATCTGCACCGCCCGCATCGCGCCGCGAATCATCGCGCCCCGCATCGAGCGCCGCATCGAGCGCCGCGGCAGATTTCATCAGCTCGCGGACTGTAGCCAGCCGCGCCTGCCGGCCCTCCGCGAGCATGTCGACGACGCCTCGCGCAACCTCGCCACGGAGCCGTTCGGCGTCGGCCGAGCGCGCATAGGCCAGAGCCAGGCCGGGCCGGCCATCTGCGAGGCGTGACAGACGGGCGGCCCGCGGCGCATCGGCAAGGCCGAGTTCGCCAAGCCAGCGTTCTATCTCCCGGCCGCCCACGGCTCCCAATCGGACTCGAACGCAGCGCGACCGAACTGTCGGCAGCAGGCACTCCTCGTCGTCGGCGCAGAGGACGATCGTCACTCCGGCCGGCGGCTCCTCGAGCATCTTGAGGAGCGCGTTCTGGGCGTCGTCGTTGAGGCGATGGGCCTGCTCGACGATGGCGACCCGCGCCCCGCCTTCAACCGGAAGGAGCGTTAGCTCGCCGATCAGGTGCCGGACGGTGCCCGGCTCAGGATCAGTGGACTTGCCGATTCGAACCTGCCCGCCGGGCCCATCGGGCGCAAGCCGATGCAGGTCCGGGTGGTTGCCGGAGGCAACCTGGCGGCAGCCCCGGCAAACGCGGCACGGCCGCGCGCCCGGATCGGGGTCGCCGCAGAGAAGGCCCGCGGCCAGGTCCAGGGCGAGCGTCGTCTTGCCCACCGAGCCGGGTCCGACGAACATGACTGCATGCGGCGGCCGGCCGAGGATCATCGATCCGACCTCCGCGAGTGCGCGGGGCTGGCCGCGCGTACGGGGGTTATTCATGGCTGGCTCGGCGAGCAGAGCGGCCGCTCGGAGAATCGAACCGCCGGCTAGTCGCCGGCCGGCTCGCCGCCATCGGCGATCGCGTCGGACGCGGCTTCGGTCGCAGTGCCGGTCCTTCGACGGGCCGGAGCGCGCTTCCTGGGGGCGGCCGGCTCCGCTGCGGCAGCACTCGCATCGCCACGGGCATTGGCGCCTGCGTCAGAGGTATCGCCGCCGGTCTCGGGCCTGCGTCGTCCGCGCGTTGCCGGCTTGGCTTTCCCGGCTGGAGCTTCGCCCGCGCCGGTCGCTTCGACGAAGCGCTCGGACCCGTCGGCCTCGCCGCCGTCGGCGGGCTTCCGGCGTCCGCCCCGTCGGGCTGCGGCCTTGGGCTTGGACTCCTCACCCAGCTCAACCGCGGGGCCAGTCCTGGCGGCTTCATCGGACTCGCTCGCGGGGGCGTGCTGGCTGGCCCTGGCCTCCCCGGGGCCCGGCCTGCTCAGCTTGGTCGAGAGCTGGGCGCGCAGCATCTCCTCGAGCTCCGGCGGAACTTCGCTCCATGGCTCGGCCGCGTCGCGACCGCCTCCGCGGGGCGTGACCACGCCGCCGCGATGCTGCTGCGGCTGTGGCTGGCGCTGCGGTCGCTCGTCGCGTCGCCGCTGCTGTTGCGGATGCGGTTGCGGTTGACGCGCGGGCTCCGGATAGCGCGACGACGACCCGCGACCGTAGCGTTCGCGATCGACGGCCGAGGCATAGGCGCTCCGCACCCCGCGGCCACCTCCGCCCTGACCCCGGCCACCGCGTCCGCTGCCACGGCGTCGTTCTGCCAGCAGGTACTCTGGGATCTCCGGCTCGGCGTAGTCGTCCTCATCCGGAGAGATCGGCGCGAGCCGCTCCGGTCGACCGGCCATGCCGATCTGTGAGTCCCAGACTGATCCGAACTGATTCGGCCGCGTCGGTGGCGCGACAGTCGGCTCGGTCCCGTCGGATTCGCTCGCTTCGCCTTCGACGACCTCGTCCGAGGCCTGCGATCGGCCATGGCCGCGACCGCGGCCGCCACGGCGGCGACGTCGCCGTGGTGTGGACTCGGCGCCGCCCTCGGCGGTTTCGGCCCCTTCGGCTACCTCGGCGGCCGCGCCTTCCTCAACCTCGGTGAGTCCCACCGGGGCTTCATCGAGCGGCATCTCGTCGGCCGGCTCGCCGTCTCCGGCACCGGCCACCCGCGACAGCTTCTCGCCCGGAAGGGCGACAAGGCGCCCGCCGGAACGCGGCCCGGTTCGGCCCGCAACACCGCGAGCGGCGGGTCGAGCGGGGCGGCTCTCGGCAGCCGCGACCTCCTCGACGCCCTCGGCGCGACCTCCTCGACTCCGGCCCCGGCCTCGCCGGCCGCCCCGGCCCTCGGTTAGCTTGTCGGGGACCTCGGTCATGGAGAGGTCCTCGTCGTCGCCTGCCACGCGCCGTCCGGAACGCGAGGAGTCGCGGTCCACTCGGGCCAGCTGGGTGATGTCGTAGAAGATGTCAGCGGCCTCGATCAGGTCGGAGCTGGTGTTGCCCCGGAAGCTGATGACCTCGACGCGCACGCCCATTTCCTGGACGGCCCGGATTGCGGGGGCGAAATCGCCGTCGCCGCTGACGACGATCGCGACGTCCAGGTTTCGAGCTGTCTTCATCATGTCGACGACCAGCTCGATATCGAGATTCGCCTTGACCTTGCCGTCTCCGTACTTGCGGATGTCCTTGCTCACGACCTTGTAGCCGTGGCGGGCGAGGAAGGCATGGAAGTTGCGCTGGTTCTCGTTCTCGGGGTCGAGCCCCGTGTAGGCGTATGCACGGACGAAGTCACGCCCGGCTACTGCGGCTTTCAGAAGCGTGACGTAATCGATATCCGCGCCCGCCGCCTTCGCCGCATAGAAAATGTTCGCCACGTCAACGAAGACAGCGACGTTCTTGCTCACAAATGAACTCCTTGATTAGCTGGCCGGCGACGCAATCGTCGGCCGTGTGACCTGAGGTGCCGGCGCTCCCTGGCTGCACGGCTACCCGGGTGAACTCAGCGGCTGGTCGGCGTCCTGACGGCGACCGTCGCTCTGTAGACGTTTGTGGCTGACCTGGAGAAGCCATGACCTTGCCAGTTCGAGAAGTACTCGGCGTCCGGCGTCAACATGACTTCGACCGATGTGCAGCCCTTTCTTCGTGCCGAGTGCAGCATCTCTTCGATCAGCAGATCGGCGACCTTCTCGCCGTCGTGACCGCTCGCGACAACCAGCACATCGACCGTACCGACGAAACCGCCGGATCTGACCGATGGCCGCAGGCCGAGGACCGCACCGCCTGCCAGCTGGTGATTCGATTCCACGAGCGCGACGCTCGCGTTCGGCAGGTAGACCAGCTGCCGCATCAGGCCGATCGCGTCTATCGGGGAGTCACCGCCGGGCACGGCCCCTTCTTCCGCGCATAGCGCATAGAACCGATCAATGTCGGTGATGCGGGCCTGCCTGACCAGGTACTCCACTCGAACAGACGAACCTCAAGACGAGAGGGCGATCGCACTGCTCGCGACGGCCAGAATGGCCGACGGTCACTTGCTGTAGTGCCGGTGCTCTCGGGGTGGCGAACGGCTTCCCGCTCGACAGCCACGCCTCGGTAGGGCGGCGACCGCGCAGGTGCATCCGGCTCGCCGTGTCCTAACTATACGGCAAGTCTGTCAAGCGCAGGAAGAAATACCGTCGTGGTCCGGTCCTCGGTGCAGCCGCCGAGGCCCGATCGCGCGGAGTCGAGCGGCCTGGCGCTCTGCTGCGCTTGCGCTGCCCCGCGCCTCGCCAGGCCCCGCCAGGCCCCGAGCTAGTACAGCCGCTTGCGGCGCTCTTCGAAGACCTCGAACATCCCCCGAGCGAAGACTACGAGGCCGACGCCCGCAAGCCAGAAGCCCGGGCCGCGCTGCGGCGGCCAGATGAGCCCGGTGTCCCAACTGAACGGCGAAAGCTGGAGCCCGACGAGGCTGACCAGGCGTAGCAGATAACCGATCAGGAGCGCGACAAGGAGGGCGAGGTAGGCAAGCGGGTGGTCGATCGCAACCGGCTTCTCCGAGGCGAATGGCAGCGTGATCAGAAACAGGCTGGCCATGGACGCCAGGAACATCAGGAAGACGCGGCCGTCGGAGATGCCCATGCCGGTCGTCCGTGGAAGCTCGCCCGTACCGCCGCCGATCTGCCACCATTGCAGCATCGTGGAGCCGACGATCACGATCGCGCCGATGGCGACGAGCCAGTGACCGCGAGTGGCGGAGGTGTGGTGCATCGTCGGGTTCCTCACGACTCGTACGCCTCTGGGCGGAGCACGCCCACGAAACGCAGGTTCCGGTAGACCTCCCCGAAGTCGAGACCATACCCCACCACGAAGGCGTCCGGGATCTCGAATCCGACGTAGTCCAGCGGAATCTCGACCAGACGCCGAGCCGGCTTGTCGAGCAGGGCGCAGACCTTGATCGAACGCGGATTCTTGCCCTTGAGATAGCGGATCAGGTAGTTAAGGGTCAGGCCGGTGTCGATGATGTCCTCGACGAGCAGCACGTCCCGGCCATCGATGGGAGCACTCAGGTCCTTGAGGATTCGGACCAACCCGGACGACTCGGTTGACGTTCCGCCGTAGCTGGAGACCTCCATCAGGTCGATCCGCAAGGGCAGGCTAACGCGCCGCATCAGGTCTGCCATGAACGGCAGCGAACCCTTGAGCACGCTGACCAGGGTCAGGTCGCGACCGGCGTAGTCGGCGCTGATCTGCTGCCCGAGCTCTGCCACCTTGGCCTCGATCTGCGCCTCAGTCAGCAGCACCTCGGCGACGTCGGAGACGAGGTCCGGGGAAACGTTCATCTCTTCCTCTTACATCACGTGACGGGAGCGTGGACGGCGGCTGCCGCTGCCCTCCGCCCGGCCCGGCGGCGCGCGGCGCGTGAGCGGCGATCGTGGCGAGGGCCCGGCTCCGCGCCCGTGTCTGGCGCGATTGGATCGGCGTCGCCTTTAGGGCCGCTCGCTCGATCCAGATCATCGGGCCGGCCCTCGGGCTCGGCCGGGCCGTCGGTCTCACCGCGAGACGTCACCTGGCCAAGCGCGCCGCTCAACTCCGACACGAGAGCGGCTCGCCCGTACTTGAGCATGAGAGCCCGGAAGTCGCGGGCATAGAAGAGCTTGATCCGCAGACCGGGGTACAACTCGCGGAGCCGACGGACTTTGCGGTTCTTCTTGCGGACAAGCCGCTGCTGGAGCGTGGTCAGCTCGACAAAGATCTCCAGGTCGGGCAGATAGAAATCGGGCGCGAAGCTCTCGAGGACGTTGCCGTCGAGGTCCCACAGGATCGGGAAGACGGTCGGCTCGTACTCCCAGGCGACCTGGTAGAAGTCCAGAATGCGGGCGAACTCGGCTTCACTCGCATGGGCGAAGCCATGGTCCGGGCGCGGACCGATGATCGCGTCCTCGTCTGTCATGCCGCCCGGCCCATGCTCGGCTGCTCTCGCGGATCCACCCTGCAAGTCTATCCGCTTGGCGCATTCGAGGACGCAGCGGGCGGGGCGGAAACTGTGCCGCTTGACACTGCCGGGCGGGCGCGGGCGGGGCGGTAGCGTTGCCGCTCATACTCCCCGGGGGTATCATGAAGTCGACGCGGATGGTTTCCGCATGGGCTCGAGCGGCCTGAATCGTTTGGCGAGGGCGAAATTGGCAGGATTGGACGAAGTTGCGAAGACAACAGTCGGTGGACCGGTGGCGACGACCATCGACGTCCTCGACACCGGCGTCGACTTAGCCGAGCTGGATCCGACCTTCCGCCACTCGTATTCGCGCGACCAGGCAGTCCTGATCCGCCGGTTGCGGCGCATCGAGGGCCAGGCCCGCGGCATCGAGCGGATGATCGAACGCCGGGAGTATTGCGTCGACATCCTGCAGCAGACGGCAGCTCTGCGTGCCGCCGTCGACTCGGTCGCCCTGCTGATCCTCGAAGACCATGTCCAGGGCTGCGTACGTACCGCGGTCGAGAAGGGCGACCCCGATCGGTACATCGAGGAGGTGCTCGACGTGGTTCGCCGTGCTCTCGGGAAGCCAGTCCGAAACCCCCGCGTCTGAACTGCCAAATCGGGTCGCCGAGCGACGGCCAGCCTGGTGCTGCCCGACTTTCTCCACCTGAGGTTGAAGACGTCGGGGTTTATCCACTTTCGTGGAAGACCGCCCTGGATTGGTGGAAAACCTCGTTGACGGCATGGGGGGTGGCGCCTACTGTCCGACATCCGCACCGTTGCTGCGGACCGTCATTTGGGTAACCGCGTTGGCGAGGGGCTGGGGAAACCCGGCCGTGGACTGGACCAGAGCGGGAAGACCGAGGGACGCCGGGTGCGAGAAGAGCCTACGCCGGGAGCGGCGCGACCGTGAGGAGCGGGAGTCCGGAGACCACCCCACCTCGTGATCGCGATCCGCTCCCGACGTGCGTCAGGGACCTTGAGACGCTGCCGGAGGCGTACGTGGCCACGGTCCGGGCCGGTCTGGCGACCGGGCTCTCGGCCGGGCTCTCGGAAGCGCAGCTCGAGGCGATCGGCGACCACGTCCGGCTGCTCGTTGCCTGGAACGGGGCGATCAACCTAAGCGGGATCCGCGAGCCCGACATGATCGCGCGCGAGCACGTGCTCGACAGCCTGACTGCGGTCCCTCTTCTGCGGCGGGCCGGGATCGACGAGTTCGTCGACATCGGCAGCGGCGGGGGCTACCCCGGCCTGCCGCTTGCCGTGGCTCTGCCGGCACGCCGGGCTCTGCTCGTCGAGTCGATAGCCAAGAAGGCGCGCTTCCTCACCGTCGCGGTGAAGGCGGCCGGGGTCGGCGATAGCGTGGCGGTGGCAGCCGTTCGGGCGGAGACCGTGGCGAGGGACCCGGCCCACCGTGCCCGCTGGCAGGCGGTGGTGGCGCGGGGGGTGGCCGACCTGACCGACCTGGCCGAACTGTCGCTGCCGCTCCTGCGAATCGGCGGGTTGCTCGTGGCGTGGAAGCGGCGCCCCATTGACGAGGAACTGACTCGGGCGGAGCGGGCGCTGCGCGGGCTGCTCGGACGGTTGGTCGAAGTTCAGACCGTCGCCGTGACCGGGCTGGAGGACCACGTTCTGGCGGTGATCGAGAAGGTGGCGGCAACGCCGCCGGAGTTCCCCCGCGACCCGGCAGCGCGCCGGCGGCGCCCGTTGTAGGGCGAGCCAATGCGGATCGCGGTCATCTCGGACATCCACTCCAACCTGAATGCGCTGGAAGCGGTGCTGAGCGCAATCGGCAGCGTGGATGCCATCTGGCATCTCGGCGACACGGTAGGCTACGGCCCCGAGCCCCAGGCCGTGGTCGACCGGCTGCGCGCGGTCGGGGCGACCGGCGTCAGGGGTAACCACGACGACGCCGGGGGCGGCGGCCGCAGCATCGAGTTCTTCAACCCGGACGGCTATCGAGCCATGGAGTGGACACGCACCCAGATCGACGAGCCGACGAGACTCTACCTGGCCGGTCTTCCGGAGCGCCTCGTGCCCGAGGGGACGGCGTTCACCCTTGCCCACGGCAGTCCAAGGGATCCCATCTGGGAGTACCTGGACTCGCCGGAGGCCGCCCGGGCGAACCTGGCCGCCTTCGAGACCCCGTACTGCCTCGTCGGCCACACCCACGTCCCGCTCGTCTTCCGCGAATCGCGGGGCCTGATGAGGGCTGTGTTTGTGGATCCGCGGAGCCGCATCGCGCTCGGCGAGGAGCGCCTGATCCTCAATCCGGGCAGCGTGGGCCAGCCCCGCGACGGCGACCCGAGATCGAGCTACATGCTGATCGACACGGACGCGGGCCTGGTCGTCTGGCATCGCGTCAAGTACGACGTCGAGGCGACGCAGGCGGCGATCGTGGCCGCCGGCCTGCCGCTCGGGCTGGCACGGCGCCTCCGCTTCGGGCGATGAGCGCCGAAGCGCGACGATTCCCGCCGGTGGGCCGCACCGGGACCGGGCGGAACGGCCCGGCGACCGCCTGGTGGAGAGATCCGGAAGCGGCCCACGGCGGGACGAGAATCGGGCCGCGGGGACGGCATCGGGGAGCGGGCGGTCGTGCTAGCCTAACCCGGTTCCGCCGGACTGCTGCGTCCGGACGGGCGCGGCCGTCAGCTGGAGTGACGACGGTCGGTCTGCCCCGCACGCCAGAGATCGGTACCGCCGCCCGTCACCGAGGGTCCCGCGTTCAATGACCGCTCCCCGACCGCCTCTTCACGGCCGCAAGTTGGGCGACCGGCGCGTGGTGGTCGATCGGCCGCACTCCGCTTACTTCCGCTACGCCGGCCCGGGCACGATGATCGCCAAAGCAGCGGCCAGCGCGCCCACCACGGCAATCGGCCGCCGCGTGGCGCGCGTCAGGGCGATCGTTTTCGGCAAGCCGCTCTCGAACGCGGAGGAGATCGGAGAGCGCCTGTCGAAGAAGCTGGCGCTGCCCATCTTCAGTTCGGACGCGATTTCGTCCTCCGCCTACGCGACCGACGAGATCCTGCGCGTTCTCGTCCTTGCGGGTCTGGCCTGGATGACCTGGTCCATCTGGGTCGCGGCGGCCATCGCATTGATGCTGACCATCGTGGCCTTCAGCTACCGCCAGGTCTGCCGCGGCTACCCGTCGGGAGGCGGCGCCTATGTGGTCGCGCGTGAGAACCTCGGGCCGAATTTCGGCCTGATCGCCGCCGCGGCACTGATGGTCGACTATGTCATGACAGTCGCCGTCTCGAGCGCCTCGGCCCTGGCAAACCTGGCGACGGCTTTCGAGGTGATCGCGCCCTACAAAGTCGAGCTGGGGGCGCTGGTGATCATCCTGGTCACGGCGGCCAACCTCCGGGGCGTGCGCGAGTCGGGCAACATCTTCGCGATCCCAACCTATCTCTTCGTGGGAATGGCCCTGCTCGCTATCGCCGTCGGACTGGTGAACACGGCCACGGGCGCCGCGCACCACCTCAGCCCGCCGGCGTTCGCGGAGCAGCCGGGCACCCAGGTCTTCACCCTCCTGCTGCTGCTCAAGGCATTCGCCGGCGGATCGGTCGCGCTGACGGGCGTTGAGGCGATCGCCAACGGCGTCCCCGCGTTCAAACCGCCCGAGGCGAAGAACGCTGCCAACACGCTGATCATCATGGCCCTGCTCCTCGGCACCATCTTCATCGGCCTGACTTTCGTGGGCCTGCAATACGGCGTCATGGCCACGACTGCCCAGGGTCCGACCGTCCTCGGGCAGGTTGGCAGCGCCGTCTTCGGTGGCGGCGTCCTGTTCATCCTGCTCCAGATCAGCGCCGCCCTGATCCTCTTCCTGGCCTGCAACACCAGCTTCAATGCCTTCCCGCGTCTGGCGGCCATCCTGGCCCAGGACGACTGCATGCCGCGCCAGTTCGCCTTCCGGGGAGACCGGCTGGCCTTCTCCTGGGGCATCGTCGTCCTGGCCGCGGTTGCCATCGCCATGCTGTATGCCTTCAACGCCTCGGTCGACGCGCTGATTCCTCTCTATTCGGTCGGAGTCTTCATCTGCTTCACGCTGTCGCAGGCCGGCATGGTCGTGCACTGGCGCAAGGAGCGGAGCTCGGGCTGGGCCTGGCGAAGCCTCGTGAACGGCTTCGGTGCGGTCCTGACCGGCGTGGTCTTCCTGGTCGTTGCCTCCGAGAAGTTCTTCAATGGAGCGTGGATGGTCCTGATCTTCATCCCGGCTCTGATCGCGATGATGCTGTTCATCAGGCATCAGTACGCAGCGTCGGCCCGCCAGCTCGAGATGAAACCCGGAGCCGCGGTGCCGCAACCTCACCGGCACAACCGCGTCGTCATCCCGATCTCGGGCGTCAACCGGGCGGTGATTCAGGCCCTCAACGTGGCCCGGTCGATCACAACGGACATCCGAGCGGTCTACGTCTCCGAGGATCCAAAGAAGAGCGACGACGTTCGCGAGCGTTGGGCCGGAGCCGTACCCGACGTGCCGCTCGTCGTCGTGGAGTCGCCGTATCGCGCCGTGATCGCCCCGCTCGTGGCCTATCTCGACGTGCTGGATCGCTCCTGGCCGGCCGAGCGAGAAGAGCCGATCACCTTCGTCCTCATCCCCGAGTACGTCGCCCGCAGCTGGTGGGAGCGGATGCTCTACAACCAGGCGGCCAAGCAGATGCGCACTACCCTCCTGGGCCGGCCGCACACCGTCGTGATCAACGTCCCGTATCGGCGCGATGAAGCCCGGGCCGCCGCCGTGGCGGCTCAGGTCGAGCCGGCCGGCACGCTCGTCGCCGCCGACAACGGCCGGGGCCACTAGCCGGGCCGAACGGCTGAAGGTGCGGGCCAAACGGCCGGCATCCGACTTGCTACAGAGCGTGTCGCTCTCCTACCTTCGGCCCGTACTTATCCACCGGCCAGTGGTATCGTTCCGGCTCGTACGCTGCCGAAAGCCGCGACCTGTGACGAGAACGGAGGTCTGGTGCCCGAAGCGAGTGCGCCCCTTTTCCGGCGCGCCGTTATTGCGCTCAGCGGTGGCACCGTCGATGACGCCGTCGTTCGTCTTGCCCTGGAGTTCGCGCGACACGCCCACTCCGAGCTCGTTGCCGTCCACGTCGTCGAACTGGACTGGACGCAGCCCCTCGACGCCGACGTCGCCGAACGTTCGGAAGAGGCCCAGCGAGTGCTCGACGCGGCTGAGGCCATCGCCGAAACGCTTCACGGCAAGCTCGAGTCGGTGCTCGTCCAGGCTCGTGACGTCGGCGCTGCCATCGTCGACGAGGCCGCGGCGCGCGAGGCGGATCTGCTGATCCTGGGTCTGCCATATCGAACCCGTTTCGGCGGCGAATTCGCCATCGGGCGGGCCGTCCCCTACGCATTGAAGAACGCCCCCTGCGCCGTGTGGGTGGTTCGAGAGAAGATGGGCGAGGAGTCGCAATGAAGATCGTGATCGTGGGTTGCGGTCGCGTCGGGTCGACGCTGGCCGAGAACCTCGACGCGTCGGGCCATGAGGTCATCGTCTTCGACATCCGGACCTCGGCATTCGACCGCCTTCCTGAGACGTTCAAAGGCGCAGCCGTTCGCGGGGACGGAACGGACGAGGAGGTTCTGCGACTGGCCGGCGCCCACGGGGCCGACATCTTCCTGTCCCTGACCGAGGGCGACAACCGCAACATCATGGCCGCGCAGATGGCCATCGAATCGCTCGGCATACCGCAGGTCATCGCCAAGATCAACGACCCGGTCCGAGCCGCAGCCTACGCCGAGCTGGGCATTGTCACGCTGTGCCGGACCAACCTCATGGTCGACTCGGTGTCCACCTACCTGAACCTGCCGATGCAGACCGGGCCCGGCATCGACGTCCCAGAGACTCCCGGCCACGAGCATCCCCATCCGACGGCCGCGACCATAGAAAGCGCGTCTCTGATGGCGGACGACGCGCGGATCACACGCAGCACAACCGGGCCGGCCGGCCGCCGGACTGGCATCACCGACGAGGGCGACGCGGCCCGGGCCGGGCGGCTCGGCTTCGGCCGCCGGCGCGGCTGAGCGCGGGCAGGAGGTCGACGTGTTCGTCATAGTCGTAGGCGGCGGCAAGGTCGGGTACTTCCTCGCCCGCGAGCTGATCAGCGCCGGGCACGAGGTCGCCCTGATGGAACGGGATCGGGCTCGCGCCGCGCAAATCACCGAGGAGATCGGGTCCATCACGATCCCGCACGACGGCTGCGAGGGCAAGTACCTCGGACAGGCCGGCGCCAATCGGGCCGACATCGTGGCCGCGGTCACCGGCGACGACGAGGACAACCTCGTCATCTGCCAGATGGCAAAGCACCACTTCGACGTGCCGAGGACGATCGCCCGGGTCAACAACCCCAAGAACGAGGGCCTTTTCAAGCACCTTGGCGTCGACGAGATCGTGTCGCCGACGCGCATGATCCTCGGCTCGATCGAGGCCGACATCCCGGTCCATGAGCTGCTCCACCTGGCCGTGCTGGGCGGTGGCGAGCTGGAGCTCGTAGAGGCCCAGCTACGCGAGGGATCTCCGGCGATCGGCCAGCTGGCCGGCAGCTTGCAACTCCCTGACGGCTGCTCCCTCTTCGCCATCATCCGCGATGAACGTGCGCTTTCCGTTCGATCCGACACGGAGTTGCGCGAGGGCGACAAGGTCATCGGCATCGGCCGGACCGAGTGCGAGGACGAGCTGCACAGGATCCTGCTCGGCGAATCCGAAGCCACCGATTGACGGCTCGGGGCCACCGCCGGGAGGCCACCCGATCGGCTATCGGGTTCCGACGACCCGCAGGTCGGCCGACGCGCAAGCCGGCAGCCGGGAAGCGCTAAGGCTCCGCCTTCCAGGCGTTCACGCGCTCTTCGACCTGGCTCTCGAGCGGCGCCGCCTTGCGGCCGAGGCGCGACTCCATCATGTGGAAGACGTCGGCGGGCTCGGAGCCGTCCTTCGAGCCGGATGGCGGCAGGACGAGCCACTGGTCCGTGTCGCCCCAGCTGCAGCCGTACAGGCGCACCATCGTCTCGCCCAGATAGGCGATGCTGAGACCAAGGATCTCGTTCGACAGCGGGCCTCCCGCGAGAAAACGCGTCAACATCGTGTCGAGCTCGCCCAAGCTGTCCGGGGTGAAGTCGAGCCTCCCCCAGCCCTCGGTCGCAGCGGTCGCCGCGAGCCGGTCCGCGGCCTTGACCAGGTTCGCGACCGCCTGATCGTGCGCTTCGACTCCTGAGCTCAGCTCGGCCGCGTCGGACACGATTCGTCTCCTTGGTTCGTTCCCCACAGGGTAGAGGCGGATTCTAGAGGAAGCCACCGAAGGCGGCGCGTCGCCGGACGCAAATGGGACCGGCGACCGATCGGGCACGGTTGGCGCCGAACCGCGGAAGGGCGGCGGGCCCGGGCCGCGCTAGGTGTTGAGGTCGACCAGCACCAGGCCAACGATCGCGACCGCGGCGCCCAGGTACCACAGGCGCGGCGGCTTGTGGCCCTCGAGCCAGAACGCGAACGGAACGCTGATCATCGGCGCCATGGCGACGATCGACTGGACCACGCCGGCGTTCATCGACTGCTGGGCCCAGACGGTGCCGGTCACGGCGACAATCGGACCGAAGAGCGAGTTCAGGCTGCCCCAGAAGAGCGGCCGAGTAGTGAGCTTGCCGGCGTCGGAGCTGAGGGCGGACCTGGTCGTACCGTCGGCCGCGGCGAAGCCCCACGTCCTCCGCCAGACCCAGCGAGCGACGGCATAGACGACGAGCGCGACGAGGAAGCCGCCGACCAGCCGCTGGAAGGCGACGGTGATGACATCGGGCGGCGTCCCAGCGTGGACCATGAGCTGCATGCCGTGCCGGGTTGCGGCGAAGCTGATTCCCTGCGCCGTGGCGGCCAGCAGGGCGAGCCCGATGCCGAGCGCCACGCTCCTGGACGCGATCCCCTTCCCGACCGTGGCCCGAACGAAGGGCAGGAGACCGATGACGACTCCGACGAGGATGACCGCGCAGAAGGCGATCTGGGCCGCCGTCAGCTGATCCGAGTACCAGATCCAGGCCACGACGGCCGCCACAGGCGCCGCCACGGTCTCCTCCACGAGGGACGCGAGCGGCGCGCCAAGTCGCGGCAGGGCAGCGAGGAGCGAGAGACCGCCGATGCCGAAGCCGATCGCGCCCGCGCTCACGAAGAGGAGCGTCTGGCCGCGCAGGCCCTGGCCGAAGGCGAAGGCCCAGATTCCAAGGATGACGACCGCGATCGACAGCCGAATCACGTTGGCGCGCACGAAGCCGATGAGCTTGATGGCGCGGCCCGCGACGACGGGCGCGACGCCGGAGAAGAGGGCCGCGACCAGCGCACCGAACATGGATGTGCTCCTGGAACTGCGTACAGCCGAGATGAGGCGGTGATGGCGGCTGGCGTCTCGGCTAGGACCGCGATCGAGCTCGGGCCAATCGTTCCTGTCGAGTCTCTCGGACTCTGGACGCTGGCGAGGCCCGTGACTTCCGGAAGACTCTAACGCTCAGGTGCTAGCCGTTTGTTGCCGGCTCAGTCTCGGAGTCTACAGGTGGTCGATCGCCGGGCCCCCCGCCTCCAGGCCCGTTCGCCCCTGCCGGCGGTCACGTGCGAGCCGGTTCCGAAGGACCCGAGCGCGGTTGGGACGCGGTCCAGCGTGAACAGTCCATCTCCAACCGCGATGGCCCAGTCCGACCTGAACGCCGACTCATGAGCAGGGCGGCGAGCGGCGATTCGGGCTACGTGGCCGCGTCCCATTCGTCGCGGTATCGAGCCATGCCCGACGCGTCGCGCATGGCATCCTCGTCCAGCGCCAGGACCATGAACGCCTCGGCCGGAACGTTCCACTTGCACCGGATGCCGAGCCTGGAAGCCTGCCCGAACCCGAACCGCGAGTAGTACGCGGGGTGCCCGAGCACGACCACGAAGTGGCACGGCGTCTGCCGAAGGACCTCGAGCCCGGCAGCGACGAGCTGGGCGCCTATCCCCTGTCGCTGGTACTCGGGCAGAACAGCCAGAGGCGCGAGTCCCATGCCAGTGACTTCGTCGCCGCCGTCGGCCTGGATCCGAGCCGGGCTGAACAGGATGTGCCCAACGACCCGGCCATCGACCACTGCCACGAGCGAGACGAGTCCCTCGCAGGCGCCGCGCAGCCGGTCCACGACGGCGCCCTCGTCCGGCCGGCCGAACGCCCGATCGTTGACGTTGCGGATGGCGAGGATGTCTTCGGGTCGCTCTCGCCGGATCTCGGCCACGCTTCGCATGCTCCTGTTGTTCTGCCGCCTCAAGCGCCCGGCGCCGCACCGGGCTGCCAGTCAAGCATCCGGGGCATTATGGCCGCCCTGTGGATAGCCCCCTATGGTCGACCCCCCTCAGCCGAGTCCTCATCGTCGCGCCGCCGTGGTGCTGTCCTCCCGCGCTGGCGGCAACATCATGCCCCCAAGTTCCGCAACACTCTTGACAACGTCATTGTCAAGGTTCTATGGTCCCAGAACGATATTCGGTCGGTCGGCGAGGCCCGGGGGGCCGCCAGATAGTGAGAACCCGACCGGACCGAGCCCTATGTGAGCTCGGTTTTGGAGGTAACGAGATGACGATCATTCGACGCAGCGGCTTTGGGGACCTCCTCTCTCTCCGCCAGGCCATGGACAGGCTCTTCGAGGAGAGCTTCGTCAATCCGCGGACGTGGCAGTTCGGCGAGGGGCAGCTGGTCCCGGTTGACGTCTACGCCACCAACGAAGCGGTCGTGGTCGAGGCGATTCTGCCCGGGGTCAAGCCGGAGGAGGTCGACATCACCATGGAGGGCAACACCCTCACCTTCGCCGGCGACACCAGCTCCACCATGCCGGATCGCGAGAGCCTGATGCTGCAGGAGATCAGGCGCGGCCGCTTCATACGGACGCTCACCCTCCCCGCCGGCCTGGAGCCGGACAAGGCCACGGCGACGTTCGAGGACGGCATTCTGACTCTGCGAATCCCAAAGGCTGAGCAGGTCAAGCCGCGACAGATCAAGATCACGACTGACCAAGGTCAGTCGGCCGGCGACGGCCAACATGAGCAGCTCGCCAGGGCCGCGGTCAAGTAGGCAGGCGATGTCCGAGCGGCGTTTTCAGCAAGATCCCGAGCGTCCCTGCTTCGTCATCAGCGTCGCGGCCGGCCTGGTTCAGGCCCACCCGCGAACGCTTCGGATCTACGAAGACGAGGGATTGCTGGCGCCCGCCCGGACACCGACGAACATCCGGCTCTACTCCGAGAACGACATCCGGCGCATCCTGTGGATCAGGCGACTGACCCAGGAGCGAGGCGTCAACCTGGCGGGCGTGCGGCTGCTCTTCGAACTCGAGGAACGGCTCGGAACTCGACTCCTCGAGGCGCTCTTCGACGAAGCCCAGGCCCGTGAGGCCGGCGCGGCAGCTGCCGCTCTCGGCACGCAAACGGGTGAATCCACCGAGACCGCCAGCCACACAGCCGCCGAAAACGCTCCGGAACGGAGTGGCTACGACGGCGGCTCGAATGACGGCCGGACCGCCGGCCAGGCCGAGAGTCCGGCGATGCCGGTCGTTCGACCCATCACACGTATAGTGGCCACCCGCGTGACCACGACTCGATCAGGAGATTCCAATGACTGACCGCCCGGCCGACCAGAACGACGAGCGCGTCCAGGACGGCGACGACGCCCAGAAAGATGCCGACGTCCGGAAGGACGAGCAGCAGGTCCACGTGCGGGGCATCCGGGAGCTTCCGCTCGTTGCCCTTCGCGAAACGGTCATCTTCCCCGAGATGATCGTGCCGCTCCAGGTTGGCCGAGACAAGAGTGTCGCCGCCTTGAACGCCGCCACGGCCTCAAGCGGCCCGATCGCCCTGGTCACTCAGCGCCAGGCGGAGCGCGAGGAGATCGAGGACATCTCCGAGCTCTACGCCGTCGGCACGCTCGCCAAGATCGCCCAGGTCGTGCAGCTTCAGGACGGGACCGTCAGAGCGATCGTCCAGGGCCAGAGTCGCCTGCGCGTGATCGGCTTTGCCCAAACCAGCCCGTACATCGTCGTCAAGGTCGAGGAGCTGCCGGACGTCACGCCCGAGGGCATCGAAGTGCAGGCGTTGATGCGGACGGTCCAGGCCCAGATCGAGCAGTACGTCGCCAACGGCGCGCCGGTTCCCCCGGAGGCGGCGGTCGCGGCGCGCAACATCAGCGAGCCGGGATTGCTGGCCGACATGGTCGCCTACAGCCCGGACCTCTCAACCGAGCAGCGGATGGAGCTCCTCGAGACGACCGACGTCGTCGAACGGCTCAAGATCGTTTCGGCCTTCCTCGGCCGCCAGATCGAGATCCTCGAGCTGAAGGGCAAGATCCAGTCCGAGGTCAAGTCCGAGATGGACAAGACCCAGCGCGAGTACATCCTGCGCGAGCAGCTCAAGGCCATCCAGCGCGAGCTCGGCGAGGACGATCCGCAGCAGGCCGAGATCAACGAGTTACGCGACAAGGTCGAGCAGGCCGGAATGCCCGAGGAGGTCAAGGCTCGGGCGCTCAAGGAAGTCGACCGCATGAGCCGGATCCCGTCGGCCTCACCCGAGGTCGGCGTCATTCGGACCTACGTCGACTGGCTCGTCGCCCTGCCGTGGAACGTCTCCACCACGGACAACCTGGACATCAAGTCCGCGGCAAAGATCCTGGACGAGGATCACTACGGACTGGAGAAGATCAAGGAGCGCATCCTCGAGTACCTGGCCGTCCGAAGCCTGGCCGAGACCCTGCGCAGCCCGATCCTCGCCTTCGTCGGACCGCCCGGCGTCGGCAAGACGTCCCTCGGCAAGAGCATCGCTCGGGCCATGGGCCGCAAATTCGTGCGCATGAGCCTGGGCGGCATCCACGACGAGGCCGAGATCCGCGGCCATCGCCGAACGTACATCGGCGCCCTGCCGGGTCGCATCGTCCAGAGCATCAAGACGGGCGGTTCGAACAACCCGGTCTTCATGCTCGACGAGGTCGACAAGATCGGCATGGACTTCCGCGGCGATCCGAGCTCGGCGCTCCTCGAGGTCCTCGATCCCGAACAGAACAACACCTTCCAGGACAACTACCTGGAGGTGCCCTTCGACCTCACGAAGGTGCTCTTCATCACGACGGCCAACCTGCTCGACCCGATCCCGGCGGCGCTGCGCGACCGCATGGAGGTCATCCAGCTGCCGGGGTACACCGAGACCGAGAAGATCGAGATCGGCAAGCGGTTCCTGATCCCCAAGCAGATGAAGAACCACGGCCTCTCCGAGAAGACGATCGCCATCACGGACGAGGCGATGGTCGAGCTGGTCCGCTCCTACACCCACGAAGCCGGCGTCCGCAATCTCGAGCGCGAGATCGCCAACGTCATGCGCAAGGTTGCCCGGGCAGTGGCCGAAGGCCGCAAGCGCAAGACAGTTGTCGACACCAAGAAGCTCGTCGAGTACCTGGGGCCGCAGCGCTTCGAGTACGGCGAGCTGGAGGCCGAGGACCAGATCGGCTCGGCGACCGGCCTGGTCGTGACCGAGGTCGGCGGCGACGTCATAGCAATCGAGGTCACGCTCATGGAAGGCAAGGAGGACTTCATCCTCACCGGCCAGCTTGGCGAAGTGATGCGCGAGTCGGCGCGGGCGGGCCTCTCGTGGATCCGCGCTCACGCCTCGCAGCTCGGCATCAAGCGCGAGGTCTTCGAGAAGAACACGCTCCACATCCACGTCCCGGCCGGCGGCATCCCCAAGGACGGCCCGTCGGCGGGTATCACCATGACCCTGGCCATGGTCAGCGCCTTTACCGGCATACCGGTCCGCAAGGACGCGGCGATGACCGGCGAGATCACCCTCCGCGGCAGGGTTCTGCCGATCGGCGGGCTGAAGAGCAAGATCCTGGCCGCGCACCTCTCGGGCGCCAAGATGATCATCCTGCCGAAGAAGAACGAGAAGGATCTTCGGGACATCCCCGACGAGATCCGAAAGCAGATCAAGCTCGTGACGGTCGAGAACATGGAGCAGGTGCTTGATGCGGCCCTCCGGCGCAAGCCCACGCCGCTTTCCGCCGAGCCGGACAAGACCACCGAGGGCGGCAAGAAGTCCGAGACGGAGGCCGATGCCGAAGGCCGAGTCCCCCGGGGCTTCCCGTCTCCGGTCGATCAGCCGCCGGCGATGGCATGATCCGTCCGATCAAGTAGTCCCAACGAACCGCAGCGGCCGGCGAAAGCCGGCCGCTGCGGTGTAGCAAACTGAACACCTGACGCGACGGCATCGGCCGCCCGTGCGGCATAGCAAGGACCGAGAGGGGTCCCGTGGAATACAAGGACTACTACAAGACGCTGGGAGTGCCGAGAGCGGCCACTCCGGCGGAGATCAAGAAGGCGTACCGGAGGCTGGCGCGGGAGCTTCACCCTGACCGCAACCCCGGAGACAAGACCGCGGAGGGCCGGTTCAAGGAAGTCAACGAGGCCCATGAGGTCCTGGCCGACCCGAAGAAGCGCCAGCAATACGACATGCTCGGATCGAACTGGGAGCAGTACTCCCGCGCTGGGGGCGGCGCGGGGGCGGGCGGGACGGGCTCGGCGGGCGGCCAGTTCGGTAGCGATCCTTTCGGGCCGGGCGGACCTTTCGCGGGCTACGGCGCTGCGGCCGGGGGCGACAACGTCCGATACGAGTTCCATTCCGCGGGGTCGGAGGACTTTTCCGATTTCTTCCGGATGTTCTTCGGCGGCGCGGCCCCGGCAGAGCCAACTCGCGCGACCGCCGCGACCCGTAAAGGCGGCGGCACGGCATCCGGCCGCGGCGGTTCCACGGGAGGTGGCGGCGCCACCGGCAGTGGCCGCCGCTCGGGGAACCCCCTCGACGAGCTGTTCTCGCGGCTGCGCCCCGACGGCACGGCCAGGGCCGGGGCCGCGGGCACGGCCACCGGGGGCGGAGCGACCGCTCCGACGGACAGGCCGACGGCGCGCAGCCGTGGCACGCGCCGTGGCAACGACGTGGAGGTCGAGGTCGACCTGAGCCTGGAGGAAGCCTTCCACGGCTCCGCCAGGCTGGTCCAGGTTGGAGACAGGCGCCTCGAGGTGAAGGTTCCGGCGGGCGTGGAGACAGGCAGCAAGATCCGCCTCAGCGGGAAGGCCGGCTCCGGATCCGATGCCGGGGATCTCTACCTGATCGCGAGGATCCGACCTCACCCGGTCTTTACTCGCAACGGCTCGGACCTGACTCGCGAGCTGCCGGTAACTCTGGGAGAGGCGCTGCTCGGCGGCGAGGTGGATGTCGAAACGCTCCGCGGCCGCGTCCTGCTCAAGCTCCCGGCTGGAACGCAACAGGGCCAGACCTTCAGGCTGGCCGGCCAGGGGATGCCACGGCTGAGAAGCGACGGCACTGGCGACCTCTACGCCCGGATCAAGGTCGTGATGCCCGGCCAGCTGGAGGGACGGCAGCGCAAGGCAGCCGAGGAGTTCCTGCGCCAGATCGTCCAACCGAATCCGAGAATCAAGTCCTAAGAGCCGGAGACGACCGCCTGAGTGGCGATGACAATTGAAGACTGCCTGTCGCACGTACGGCGAGTCCCAGGCAAGGCGTGACCGAGAACCAGGAGAACCAGCGCCGACATCGGCCGGCCCAACGGCGAGCAAACCAAGGGAAACGCAATGAATCTCGACCACTTCACCCAGAAAGCCCAGGAATCGATCGTCGCGGCCCAACGCCTCGCCGAGGAGCTGCAGAGCCCCGTCCTCGATTCGGAGCACCTGCTTGCCGCGCTCGTCGAAGCCGATGACGGCATCCCTGCCGAGACACTGCGCCGTCTCGGTGTGGACGTGCCCGCGTTTCGCGGCGAGCTGGCGGCTGCGCTGAACAAGCGGGCGAAGATCCAGGGCGGCTCGCTGTCCGCCGATCCGCGCGTCCGCCACGCCATCGAGCGGGCATCGGACGAGGCGAAGCGCTTCAAGGACGACTACGTCTCCACCGAGCACCTGCTCCTGGCCATCGCCGAGGGCGGCGGGGAGGCGCAGCAGCTGCTGGAGCGCCACGGAGCCAACAGAGAGGCGATCCTCCAGGCCCTTACCAGCGTTCGCGGCAGCCAGAGAGTGACCAGTCCCAATCCCGAGTCCACCTACGCGGCCCTCGAGAAGTACGGTCGCGATCTGACTGCCGAGGCGCGCGCCGGCAAGCTCGATCCGGTCATCGGCCGCGACGAGGAGATCCGCCGCGTCATCCAGGTCCTGTCCCGCCGCACCAAGAACAACCCGGTCCTGATCGGCGAGCCGGGCGTCGGCAAGACGGCCATCGCCGAGGGTCTGGCCCAGCGCATCGTCCGCGGCGACGTGCCTGAGACGCTCAAGGACAAGAAGGTCATCTCTCTCGACCTGGGCGCTCTGATCGCCGGAGCCAAGTACCGCGGCGAGTTCGAGGAACGCCTCAAGGCGGTTCTGAAGGAGATCAAGGACTCCGAGGGCCAGATCATCCTGTTCATCGACGAGCTGCATACGGTTGTGGGTGCGGGCGCAGCCGAGGGCGCCATGGACGCGAGTAATCTGCTCAAGCCGATGCTGGCCCGCGGCGAGCTGCACACGATCGGAGCGACGACGCTCGACGAGTACCGCAAGCACATCGAGAAGGACGCCGCCCTGGAACGGCGCTTCCAGCCGATCGTCGTCGACCAGCCCACGGTCGAGGAGACCATCTCGATCCTGCGCGGCCTGCGCGAGAAGTACGAGGTCCACCACGGCGTCCGCATCACGGATTCCGCGCTGGTGGCGGCGGCCACGCTCTCGAACCGGTACATAACCGAGCGCTTCCTGCCCGACAAGGCAATCGACCTCGTCGACGAGGCGGCCAGCCGGCTGCGTATGGAGATCGACTCGATGCCGATCGAGCTGGACGAGCTCGAGCGGCGGCGCATCCAGCTCGAGATCGAACGCGAGGCCCTGCGCAAGGAAACCGACGAGGCTTCTAAGGCGCGGCTCGAGGCGCTCGAGCGCGAACTTGCCGAGATCGGCGAGGAAGCCTCGGCCATGAAGCAGCGCTGGGTGACCGAGAAGGGAGCCATCGCGGCGGTTCGGGCAACGAAGGCCGAGATCGAGGGACTCCAGGTTCGAATAGACCAGGCCGAACGCGAGACCGACTACGGCACCGCCGCGCAGCTCAAGTACGGCAAGCTGCCCGAGCTGCAGGCCCGCCAGAAGGAGCAGGAGGCGGCCATCGCCGCCCTCTCCGGCCCGGACCGGCTGCTCAAGGAAGAAGTCACGGCGGACGACATCGCCGAGATCGTGGCGGCCTGGACCGGCGTGCCGGTGACCAAGCTCCTCGAGGGCGAGACTACGAAGCTCGTCGAGATGGAAGACCGGCTGCATCGGCGCGTGGTCGGCCAGGACGAGGCGATTCAGGCCGTGTCGGATGCGGTCCGGCGAGCCCGCGCCGGTCTCAAGGACCCGCGCCGGCCGATTGGCTCGTTCCTGTTCCTCGGCCCGACGGGCGTCGGCAAGACCGAGCTGGCGCGTGCCCTGGCCGAGTTCCTGTTCGACGACGAGGCGGCCATGGTCCGCATCGACATGAGCGAGTACATGGAGAAGTTCTCCGTCTCGCGGCTCGTCGGTGCGCCCCCCGGCTACGTCGGCTACGAGGAGGGCGGCCAGCTGACCGAGGCGGTCCGGCGGCGGCCGTATCAGGTCGTCCTGCTCGACGAGATCGAGAAGGCCAATCCGGACGTCTTCAACATCCTGCTCCAGGTCCTCGACGACGGGCGCCTGACCGACGGCCAGGGTCGAACGGTCGACTTCCGGAACACGGTCTTGATCATGACCAGCAACGTGGGCTCGCAGTTCATCTCCGCCTTCACCGAGCGGGGCAACGCCGGCGATGCCGCCGCCTACGATGGGATGAAGAAGCAGATCACCGAGTCGCTCCGGGTCCAGTTCCGGCCCGAGTTCCTCAACCGGATCGACGAGGTCATCGTCTTCCACGCCCTGAACGACGCGGATCTGGCGGCCATCGTCGAGCTGCTCCTGGCCGACCTGCAGAGACGGTTGGCGGAGCAGGAGATCGGGTTGGAGCTGACGCCAGCGGCGCGCTCTCTGATCGTTCGCGAGGGAACCGACCCAGCCTACGGGGCGCGGCCGCTGAAGCGGACGATCCAGCGGCTGGTGGAGAACCCGCTGGCGCGGGCGCTGCTGCGCGGCGAGTTCAAGCCGGGAACGAAGGTCGTGGCCGACGCGGACGCCATCGGTGGCGTACTGGTATTCCGCTCGGGCGATTCGACGGTCGTGGCGGACGCGGGCCAGCGGCGCGACGCCCGCAAGAGAGCGGCGCCGGAACCCGCCGGCGGGGCTGCGGCTGCGGAACGCATCTGGACGCCTCGCAAAGGCGACGACAAAGGCCCGAAGCGGGTCAACTAGGCAAGGCCAGACCCGGCCACGAGCGTTCGCGCGCGTTCGGCGATCTGCAGCATGGCCCGCGTGTTGTGATACGGGCACTTCCAGAAGTCGACCTTGTCCAGGTCTGGGATAGGCTCGCCTTCGCGCGTGAGGCGGCTGTACCACTCGCCGCCGACGCGGTCGATCTGGTGGGCGTCGATGAAATCCCACGTCTGCAGGGCGGCTCGAAGAAACTCGTCCCTGCCGACTAGTCCGTAGGCGTTGAGGAACCCGACGACGCCCTCGGCCTGGGCCCACCAGTGCTTGTTCGTGTCGAGCGGGCGGTCCGGAGGAGCCTCGTAGTAGACCCCGCCTCTGGCCTGGTCGTAGCCCCGCTCCAGCACGCCTTCGGCCAGCCTCACCGCGGCCGCAGCCGCCCGGTCAGAGAGGGCTTCGTCGGCCACCTCGAGAGCCGCTTCGCACAGCAGCCAGCTCGTCTCGATCTCGTGGCCGTAGGAGACGACGCCCGACAACGGCCGCCAGCGCTCGTCCTGGAAGAGGATCAGGTGGCCGGTCCCAGGGTCGATGATTCGGTCGAGGAAGATCTCGAGCAAGGCCCGCAGCCGTTCGCGAGGACGCGGTCGGTTCGATACGCTCACCAGCCCCGTGTAGGCCTCCAGCACGTGCAGGTGGGTGTTCATCGAGAACGGGGCGTTCATATCGGCGGCGGACAATCGAATGTCGTCGATGGGTCCCCAGTCCCGTCCGCGCGCCTCCCAATAGCCGCCGCTCGTCGGGTCGAGCGCATGCGCCTCCAAGTCCTCGAATAGGCGCTCCGCACGATCGATGGCCTCCTTTTCGCCGGTCGCTCGGAAGTACTCGGCCAGAGCGTAGATCCCGAAAGCCTGGCCGTATGTTTGCTTGCGCCCCTGCAGCATCCGGCCCCCGCTGTCGACCTCCCAGTACAAACCGGAATGCTCCGGATCCCAGAGGTGCTCCAGCAAGTAGCGAAACGCTCGATCGGCCATGTCCCGATAGAGCGGATCCGGCCAGCGGCGCAGCGCCGCCGAGAAGCTCCACAGGATGCGGGCGTTCAGGACGAGGCCCTTTCCGGCGCTCGAGTCCGGCCGGCCGTCCGCCCCGATCCGGCCGAAGAAGCCGCCTCCGTCGCGGTCGACCGCCCGGGTCTCCCAGAACGGCAGTATCCCTTCGCGCAGCTCGTGCTCGGCGGCGAGTCGGAGGGCGGGCAGTCGGTCGATCATCATGACGCGATCCTAACGGGCTCTCCGCCCGCCCGTCGGGGTCCCGCTGCATGGGGCTACGATCATGCGGTGTCCGATGACGGGTCGTCTGGCGCCGAAGACGGAATTGGAGGCCGCCCGGCATGAGGTTCGAGCTGGTTCGCGAAAGGCTGGCCGCGCTGCCCCGCGAAATGCCGGCGGCGCCGGCGATCCTGACGCCGGTGCGGGTCGATGCGCCGGAGTCGCTCTTCCCGGATGTCGGCCCGCGAGGCCGGCCCGCGGCGGTCCTCGTGCTGCTCTTCCCGGACTCGCAGGGTCGGGCCCGAGTGTTGTTGACGGCCCGCGCAACCCACGGCATCGGGCATGCCGGCGAGGTCAGCTTCCCGGGCGGCTCGGCCGAGGCCGGGGACGCCGACCCGATCGAAACCGCCGTTCGTGAGGCGGCCGAGGAGGTTGCACTGGATCCGACGGCCTGCGGCCTGCGCGTGATCGGCGCCCTCGAGGTCTTCGCTTTGACCGTGTCCGGGTTCCGTATCACGCCGGTCGTGGCCACCGCGGAGCGCCGGCCCGAGTGTCGAGCCGCTCCCGACGAGGTGGCCCGGATAGTTGAGGCTCCGGTCGAGGCATTCCTGCCCGACGCCCCGGTTGAACTGGAAGAACGGACGATCCGCCAGAGGCTGATCCGCTACGGCGTCTACCCGGTCGAAGGCGAGCGTGTGTGGGGCGCGACCGCCCGAATCCTCGGCCAGCTCGGTGCGCTGCTGGCCGGCGAACCGAATGAGCCGAAGGAGCCCAGAGAGCCAAGCGCGCGCCCCGAACCCGGCCAGCCCATCGTTCGACCCGCTGCCGACTCGGACCGACCGGCTGTCGAGGCCTTCCTGTCCGCTCTCGCGCCCGAGCTTGCGCATACGCTGCCGCCCGCGTCCGACCTGTTCGTCGCGGAAGATTCGGGCCGGCTGGTGGGTCTTGCCAGCTGGGCCCCATGGCAGCGTGAACGCAGCCGCGAGGACCCGCAAGGCTTCGACGGGCTGACGCTCGATCCGAAGGACGCCGCGGCGGAAGTCACCGTGCTCGCGGTGGAACCCCAGCTGCGCGGCCGGGGGATCGGCCGCCGGCTGGCGAACTCGATCGCGCAGGCTGCCGCCGCGGCCGGGTGTCGCCGGCTGCTTGCCTGGACGCTCGCCGACTCGGACGTCCATCCATCGTCGATCGCCGCTCGGGCGTTCTTCCGCTCGAACGACTTCACCGACCTCGCTCTCGACCGCCGCATCCAGGCTCACGGCGAGGATCGCCTGCTTCTAAGCCGCTCGCTCGGCTGAAGCCTCTCGGTAAGGCCTCCCAGTTGCGACCGCGGCACGGCGACGGTCCGGAGCGGCACGCGATACGAGCGTCCTGCCCAACGCAATCGCTCCTTCCCCGCTCGGCTCGCCGTAGGTATCGTTGTGCGGCCGCCATTCTCGCTTCCGGGGGAATGGTCCGGGGGGCGTGCTCAGGAGGAAATGACCCGTGGACTTCTTGATGCGCAAGATGACCGGCATCGAGGGCCCCATCAAGAACGGCGTTCCGAGTGACGCGTTCCTCGAAGGTATCGCGGACACGGGCACGACCATCACTTCGCCCTCCGTCGGGCCCGATGCTCCGGTTTACCAGTTCAGCCTGCAGGTGACACCCATCGGCGGCGCCGGCGCCCCGTACCCGGTCGTCGTGAAGTCCGCGGTCCCGCGGCTGTACATCCCGATGGTCCTGCCCGGCATCCGCGTCGGGGTCATGATCGACCCGACCAACCCGCAGAAGGTCTCGATCGACTTCAGCCGCATCAACGCCGGTTCCCCGGCAGGCGCCGGCGGGCCCGGGGGCATGGACATCAACTTCGACGCGAGCGGACAGCCTCAGGCCGGCCAGGTGAGCGCGCTGGTCGGCGCGGTCCGGAGCGGCTCGATGCCCACGACCAGGGGGAGCGCCGATCAGCTCCTGGCCACCGGCACCCACGGCACGGCGGTAGTCACCTCGGCACAGCCGCTCGGCAAGACTGTTCGCGACATCAATCCCAACGCCGATCCCTCGCGCCTCAACGACCCGATGTGGGTCTTCACGGTTGAAGTAACTCTGCCCGGCATGCCCCCGTTCCCGGCCGTGTTCGGTCATCGCGTGCCGCTGACCAAGCTCGCGGCCGTGGCCCCCGGTGTGAAAGTGGCAGTCGCGGTCAATTTGGCCAACCCGAGCCAGGAAGTCGCCATCGACTGGGACCAGTCGCCAATCGCGTAGTCCGGAAACCGCATGACCGCAACCGACGCCGACTGCCGCCGGGATGGCACTGTGCGGCCGGTGGTCTGGCGCAAGAGTGCGCCGCGGCACCGCAACGGTACGGTAGGCTTTGCTCACGGAATGTGTGGCTGACCCGCTTCGCGGCGGATCTATCGCCTGCGAATCGGCTGCCGCGACAGAGGAGGGCTCCCGGTGAGGATGGCGCAGGGCTCGAGGCGCGAGCCGCCTTCGACTCAACCCCGATGGTACAGACGCGTTCTCCCCTCGCCGATTCTGGCGGCGATAGTGCTGAGCCTGTTCGGCTTCCTGGCCGTGGGGCTGGCCGGCGCCGGGCCGGCGATGGCCGCCGATCCAACGATGGCTCCCCTGGTCCCGGGGCAGCACCTCTACGACAACGGGAAGCTGCTCTCCGCGACTTCCGTGAAGACGGCCGAGACGCTCGCGTCGGACATCGAGGCGGAAGGCGGCGGGCGCGTTGTGGTCTACACGGCGGCCAGCGACACGGATCTGCCGGGCAACGACACGCTGGCCAGCCGCTGGTTCGTCGATGGCCTGCTGCTGACGGCCACCTCGGACGGGTTCGGTCAGCTCACGGTAGGCGCAACTCTCAAGGGCAAGCTCACCGCCGACCAGGCAAGCTTCGTCGCCGACAACTCTTCGAACGGGCCGGCGACGCCGGAGAGTTGGATCACGAGCACGCTGGCCCGAGTTCACGGGTTCCTGAGCGGAACGTACGTCTTCGACGGCGCCGGGATCCTGGACGGGACCGGCAAGCAGAAGGCCGAGGCTGCTGCGAAAGACCTTTCGGGCAAGATCGGCGCCCCGGTCTACATCGACATCGCCATCGGCGGGGACAGCGCCGAAACCGCGGCGTTCTTCAACGGCGCGGGATTGAGCGACACCTTCAGCAAGTCCTACGTCATCGCTCTCGCCGTATCCGACAAGCAGATCGGCGGATACATCGACTCCGGCGAGCTGTCGCCCAACCTGACGTCGAACGACCCGTGGAGCGGCGACGTCCTCTCGAACGAGACTGCAGCGAACGGGGACGTCCAGGCCGCGCTGCTGGCGGCGATCGACGCCATACAGCAGCCGCCTCTGATCAGTTCCGACATGATCCCCGTGATCATCTTCATCGTCGTGGTGGTCCTCCTCTCGCTCGCCATGCCATTCATCATCGGGCCGTGGCTGATCCGCAAGCTGACCGGCGCAACGGGGCCCATCAAGGGCGGCCTGCCAGGTGACGCGATCATCGAGAGCATCGCCGATACGGGGGTGACGGTCTCGATGCCGGGGGTCGGGCCGGACGCGCCGGAGTACAAGTTCGGACTGCAGGTCACGCCGGCCGGGGGCGGCGCTCCGTACCAGGTCGAGACCAAGGCGCTGGTGCCACGGATCTACATTCCGATGGCCGTTCCAGGGGCCAGCGTCGGCGTCCTGATCGACCCGACGGACCCGCAGAAGGTCTCGATCGACTTCAGCCAGATGGGCCGCGGTTCTGCCGCAGGCGCAGGCGCAGGCGCAGGCGCAGGCGCGGACGGTGTCGGCGCGGGTGCTGCCGGCGCCGCGCCCGGTGGCATGGACTTCAACTTCGACGCCAGCGGCCAGCCCGCGGCAGGAGACGTGAATGCGTTGATCGGTGCCGTGCGCAGCGGTGCCCTGCCCACGATCAAGGGCAGCGCTGATCAACTCCTCGCCACGGGAACTCACGGCACAGCGGTAATCACCACGGCCCAGCCGATGGGCAAGACCGTCCGCGACATCAACCCGGCGGCCGATCCCTCACGTCTCGACGACCCGATGTGGCTCTTCACCGTCGAGGTCAGCGTTGCCGGTGAGGCGCCCTTCCCCGCCGTCTTCGGTCATCGCGTGCCGCTGGCGAAGGTTGTTTCTGTTGCTCCCGGCGTGAAGCTCGCGATCGCCGTCAACATGTCCGACAGGAACCAGGAAGTCGCCATCGACTGGGACAAGTCGCCGATCTCGTAGGCCTTGGGCGGCTGGGGGGCCAGGGAGCCCGACGGCGGAGGCCAAGCAAGCTACCAGGGCTCCTGATCGGGCGACTCGCGGTCCGGGGGCAAGACGGCGGGCTTGGAAACGAGGCCGTCGTCGACCCGAGGCGGGTGCGCGGCCGGCTCTTCGGCCGGCTCTTCGGGCGCGTCGGCGGGCGAGTCGGCAACGCCGGAATCGAGCTCCAACGGCTCAGCTGGGCGCGTCGCGAATTCCACGATGATGGCCCGCATCGGCGTCAGCTCCGTCCAGGCCGAATGGACCACGTTCGGCGGCCAGACGACGGCCTCGCCGGCTGCCACGCGCGCCTGCTCGTCGCCAACGCGGACGAACCCGCCGCCCTCGATGACCAGGAAGTAGGCCAGGCTCGGGTTCGTGTGGGGCGCGATCGACGCGTTCGGCTTGAGCGCCAGTTCGGCGACGACGCCTCGCTCGTCGACGTGCACCGGCGTCGCCTCCGCGCCGCGAGTGCCTGGCGGACCGTCCAAGCGTCGGTGCCCAATACCGAAACGGCGGATCTCCATGGCGTTCGGGCGCGCCTATCGGGCCGCGCGAGCGGAGAGCTTGAGCGTGAGCGGGTCGGGAGGCACTGTGGAAGCCTCCTTCCGACTATCGCCGGCGGCGCTTCGCCTTGGCCGGAGCCTTGGCCCGGATCGTGGCCTCCGGGTGCGCCGTCTTGGAGCGCTGGAAGTAGCGCTGTCGAGCGAGGCGCTCTTCATAGGCCTGGATCAGCGGCGGGAAGTGCCAGAACCTGATCCAGATGAAGAGGACCGCGCCGCCGATGATCGTCGGCAGGACGAAGATGAAGTCGAAACCGAAGATCGAGAACATCAGCAGGAGCGAGAAGACCCCGACCGAGGTCCACATCAGCCACTCGTTGAGGTCGAGGAAGACAGAGTAGGCGTGCAACCGCCGGCCCTGGAAGTTATAGAAGATGATCCCGACCACGAGCAGAACGAGCGAAACCTGCCAGACCCAGTCGAACAGGGGCGGGAAGTTGGTCTTGTTGAAGCCGATGAGCAGCGTGCTGATCTGGTTCCAAGGGCCGTCCACGCGGGACCCTCCAAGCGTTCAGTCATTAGCGGTCGATTGACCTGGACGGGCGCCCGCCGGCGATCGGGGCCGAGCGTCGGCGGAGGGGCCGAGACGCGGCCGTCGAAGCGGGCACCGGGTGCGCCTGCGATTTCGTGTGCAGGGAGTATGCCATGACCGGGCGCTATACTCGGCCCAATCCGGCAACCCGAGCCAGAAGTGCCCACGTGCGGCGGGCCGATCGGTCGAGCAGGCAGCGGCGCGTTGACCCCTGGACATCGGGGCCGAACCTCAGGCAGCTGGGAGGTACGCCTGGTGCGAGCCCTGCTCTCGGTGGCAAGCCGGGAGGGCATCGTCCCGTTCGCGCGCGAGCTGCTCGCCCTGGAGATCGAGGTATTCGCCACCGACGGCACCCGCGAAGCCCTGGCTGCCGACGGCGTCGAAGTCCGATCCGTCTCCGAGCTGACCGGCTCCGACCCGATCGCCGGAGGCCAGGTCAAGACGCTCCATCCCGCCATCTATGCCGGCATTCTGGCCCGACGAGACCGGCCCGACCAGCTGGCCGAGCTGGAAGCGCAGAAGATTGGGCTGATCGACATCGTCGCCGTCAACGTCAGCCGATTCGCCCCGCAGGTGGGCGCCCGCCTCGTGCCCATCGATGAGGCCATAGAGATGATCGACATCGGCGGCGCCGCGCTGCTTGCCGCGGCGGCACGCAACTATGCCGGCGTCGCCGCCGTGGCCAACCCGGCCCGCTACCTCCAGGTCATCGCCGAGTTGCGACAGCGAGGCGCGGTTTCCGCCGAGCTTCGCCAGCGCCTCGCGGCCGAAGCGTATGGGCTCGTCGCCGCCTACCACGCCGAGATCGCCGCCTACCTGTCCAACGTGGCCGGCGAATTGTTCCCCGGACGACTGGCCCTGGTTCTCGAGAAGGTGGATGACCTGCGCTACGGCGAGAACCCACCGCAGCGCGCCGCCTTCTACCGCGAGACGACTCACCGAGCCGGCACGTTGGCCGACGCCACTCAGCTTCAGGGACCGCGGCCGTCGTTCAACGACCTGCTGGACCTGGACGCCGCTTACGCCATTGCTGCCGACTTCACCGCCCCAACGGTGACCATCGTCAAGCACACTGATCCGGTCGGGCTGGCTTCGGCGGAGGAGCTGGTCGAGGCCTGTCGCAAGGCTCTCGAGACGGATTCCGTGTCGTGCTTCGGCGGCATCGTCGGCGTGAACCGCGAACTCGACGGCGCCACCGCGCGCGAGATCGCCTCCAACTCGTACGAGGCGGTCGTGGCCCCATCGTTCAGCCAGGCCGCGATCGGGATCCTGGCCCACAAGCCGCAGATAGCCCTGCTTGCGGTCCCGCCCAACCCCATCGAGGGCCCACGCGACTACGGCATTGCCAACCTAGACTTCAAGCGCGTCGCCGGCGGCCTGCTCGTGGAGACCAAGGACGAGCTCGGGCTCGACAAAGCGCAGCTTCAGGTGGTGACGAAGCGACGCCCCACGCTCGAGGAGCTTACGGACCTGCTGTTCGCCTGGCGGGCGGTGCGCCACGTACGCTCCAACTCGATCGTGCTGGCGCGCGGCGGGGCCACAGTTGGTATCGGGGCGGCCCAGGCGAGCCGACAGACGGCCGTGGAAATCGCTCTGCGGCGAGCCGGCGATCGGGCCAAGCTGGCGGTCATGGCCAGCGACGCCTACTTCCCGTTCCCGGATGGGATCCAGTTTGCGGCCCAGGCTGGCGTCACGGCGATCATCCAGCCCGGCGGCTCGATCCGAGACGAGATGGCGATCGAGGTCGCCGATCGGCACCACATGGCCATGGTCTTCACCGGCCGGCGCCACTTCCGCCACTGACCTGCGCGGGCGCGGGTCCTCTTACGCCACGGACGAGTTCTTCGGCAGTTCCTTCGGTCGATGGTGATCCAACCGGGCTCCGGGCGCGAATCAGTGGGTGACAGCCGATCGGTAATGACGGACCGGTCGGTCGGTCGGAGGAGAGGGATCGCTCGGCCTCCGGGCGATCAGAGTGGCGGGCGACAGGTCGGAGCCCAGACAGCCGACGAGGGGCCTGTCGCCGCGCCGCCCGCCAACGAAGAGCTGCACATCGATTGCGAGCTCCCCTGGGTCGGCGATCGCGCTACGCTTGCTTGCGCCGAGGGCCGACGATGGCGTTGCGGCGCCTCGGTTGAAAACCGGGGTCGGTCGCGGAAACGGAGGCGGGGACGTGAGACGCTTCGGTGCTGGTCTCGCATGTGCGGCCTTGCTGCTGGGTCTCCTGCCATTCACCCTGAGCGGCTGCTTCATCGCCTGCGGCTGCACCTCGACGCCCGACCCGAACTGGACGCCCCCACCCATCTCGGCCCAGGAAGCGGCCGTGTACGCCTCGAAGTTTGCCGGCTATGCGGCGACTTTGGGCGACATGCCCGGCATGACAGCCAGCCCGACGGGTGGGCCGAACGGACGATCCTTCTACATCGCGACCGCCGCGAACACGGTTGTCCTGGTCGACGCGATCTCCGGCATGGTGGTCGAGGTGCTTCTCGAGGGCCGGATGCCCGCCGACGCGACCGCCTCGGCCTCCACCGCCGAT
>Ga0182010_10000150_pt1 | contig 39319 bp, 37 predicted proteins | sample 611E1MmetaG_FD_120488 | JGI IMG/M metagenome (GOLD analysis project Ga0182010, IMG submission 120488) | Permafrost microbial communities from Stordalen Mire, Sweden - 611E1M metaG | ecosystem: Environmental > Terrestrial > Soil > Wetlands > Permafrost | place: Sweden: Stordalen | collected... | reverse complement strand
TCCTTGGGCTTGGAGACGTTGTACTTCTTGGCCAGCTGGAACATCATCCACGGCCCCATGCCCATGAAGTTCATCTTGCTGAGCTTGCGGTGGCTGATCCCAGGCCTCTGCATCACGGACAGCATTTTCTGCATCCAGTTCTGGCCGGGCAGGCGCCTGCGGTCCTTCACGAGGGCGTGGAACCCCCAGAACGTGACGAAGATCGAGACCTCCATGTCCATGGCGGCCGCGGTCGAGGCGATGATCATGCTTGCCCAGGTCGGCTCGAGCTCGCCGCTGTAGGCGATGATGCAGACCTTCTTGGTCTTGACCGCACCCTCTGAGGCGACTTCGGCGGCGGGCGCAACTTCAACTGCAGACATGCTTGCGATCCTTTCGAGGCCGAACGACCCTGCTTACTTGTGGCGAAGCACGAAGCGGAACTTGCCGTTGGCCGAGTCCTGCTCGACGAGTGTGTGGCCTGTAGAACTGGCCCACGCGGCCATGTCCTTCACGGAGCCCGGATCGGTGGCCACGATCTCCATGAGTTCGCCGGTGTGGATCGTCTTCATCCCCTGAGTTGCCTTGAGGATCGGCAACGGGCAAGAGAGACCGCTGGCGTCCACCTTGAGCTTGATATCCATCGACTGTTCCCTTCTGGCTGCCGGCCCGGCCGGTCTATATGAAGATGATTTGACCTTCGCCGGCGTTGATGTAGAAGGCCGCGACCCCCGCGACCCCGTCAACGATCGGGTCGAGATCCGCATGCTTGATCTTGAGGATGTCCATCGAGGCCGAGCAGGCCTGGATGTCGACCTCACCAAGTTCCTTCGCCATTCGCATGGTTTCCAGCCAGTGGGCCTGGCCGGCCTTGGCGGCTGCATCGACGGCAGCCCTGCCGGCTTCTCCCGCCTCAGGCGCGAGACCATGGTCGGCTGTCACCCGATCCGCCCGGAAGGCGTCCAGACCCCAGTACTGGAGAAAGATCTTCACCGGTCGGCCAAGGGCGGCGGCGCCGGCGGCAAGCGTTGCGGCGGCGGTCAGCTTGTCGTCGGTCCCTGAGAAAAGCACGATCGAGATGGTTTCGTCCATGTGAGAAGCAGGCCTCGGCTAAGTTGGGTTTGAGGGGTTGTTGGCGCTTGCAGCCGAAGCTCGCGCCGCGACGACGTCGGCTGGAGTCCTGGATGCTGCCTTGGATATCCTCGAGAGGCGGCGAACCAGCACGCCCCGCATGGTTTCGCAGGCGACGATGATCTCGGGGTCGCTGAGGCGGTAGCGGACCTCGCGGCCATCTCGCTCGGCCTCGACGACGCCCGCGGCTCGCATGACGGCCAGGTGCTGCGAGACGTTCGGCTGGCTTACCCCCAGATCCTCCGCCAGCTTGCCCACCTCGCAAGGGCCGTTTGCGAGCAAGTGGACGATCTCGAGCCGCTTGGGGTTCGAGAGCGTCTTCAGGACGTCAGCTTGGAGCCTGTAGACCTCATCCATGCCCCAAATGATTGGTCATATGCGAAAGTGCGAATAGGTCTGTCGGGCCCGATCACGCGGGTCGAATGGCACAACAGACGCCTGGGACTGGGAGACTCTAGGTTCTTGAGGCGGCCAGTCCTAGTGCGAGGCCTCATACCGCGGTCGCGCGAGTCCAGCGGTCTCCGCCAATGAGTTCGCACGTCGGCGCCAATGGGGCATTCACGTCGTCGGTGTCGGTTTGGCTCCGCTCGTTCCTAGGGCCGTTCATCCCGACCTGGAAGTTCTCCGCCGGGAATTCGACGGCCATGAGCACCGCGCTTCTCGGCGACCCTCTGCCTTCGATTCATAGGTTTGGGCAGATTGCCGCAGACAGGCCGATTCAGCGGGGTTAGCACCGCGCTTCTGAAGGGCTCGGACGCTTTCCAGCAGGCCGCCGAATCTTTCAAAACCGCCTAGTAAGCGGTCAGAAAGGCTGACGCTGTAACGCGAATCTGACGCTGTCACGTAGAGCGTCTAACTTGACATGAAATGGGGATTCTGAGCGTGAATCTCACGAGAAGAGCACCGCGCTCAGCAGCTTCTGACTTGGAAGGCTGACGCTCTACCGACTGAGCTACTCCCGCCGGACGCCGGAACGGCGGCCCCGAGATTATCACGTGGCCGGGGACCCGCCAACGCCGCACCGTGTCTGGCTACGGCGATGTCGGACACCCGCCCGGGCCGAGTTGCGGCGACGCGGCGCTGGCAGGCGCATGGACCGCGCAGGCGGTCGGTGAGTCGTGTACCGTCACGGCGTTCCGATCGGCCGCCGGGCCGTCCGAACCAGCACGAGCGAGGGACGCCATGGCGGTGGATGTCATCGGACTCACCGATCCGAGCTGGCAACGCCACGACTTCTACATGCGCCTTGCCCTCGTCGTGGAATCGGGCGCGAAATGCCTGGGTTCTCACGTGGGAGCGATCATCGTCCGCGACGACCGCGTGTTGGGCAGCGGCTACAACGGCACGCCGGCCGGCTATGCCAACTGCACCGAAGCCGAGCGCGGCTGCCGCCGCTGTGCGCTCCGAGCGGAACAGCCCGACGCGAACCTCTCGGGCAGGCTCTACGACATCTGCGTTTGCGTTCATGCCGAGCAGAACGCCATGGCCACGGCCGCACGCTTCGGCACGGCCATCGACGGAGCGATCCTCTACACCACGCTCCAGCCCTGCTTCAACTGCCTCAAGGAGCTGATGCAGGTAAGGCTGCGCGGCGTCGTCTTTCGGCGCGAATGGCAGGCGGGCCACCCCGACTACGCTTGGGTCGCCGCCGAGTACGACCGCCTGGTGGATCATTACCGCTCCAGGGGCAACTCCTTCGCGCGACTGGCCCAGGCCGAGGAACTGCCGGCCGTCAAGCTCGAGATCGGCCGCCCTATCTAGAGCAGCGAGGCGAGCATCCCGAATGGCGCCAGGGACCGAGCGATGGACGCCAGCCGGGGTAGTGGTGCGGTTTCCGCGGCTCGCCCTAGTGCTCTCGCCGCAACGAGACCGCCCGCCGATACGAGGCGGCGTACTGCTCGGCCGGCCCGGCCTCCCAGGACCAGTCGATGTCCATGCCCCGGTCCTGCAACGCGGCCCACTCGCTGCCGCCGCGACGGTATCTATCCATGCCGCGACGACACGCGTCGACGAACGACTTCTTTGTGGCAGCGGCGTGGACGAAGCCCGTGCCGTCATTCGGACGCTCGTCGACGTCCAGGACCGTGTCCGCCAGCCCGCCGGTCCGGTGGACCACCGGGGGCGTGCCGTACCGGAGGGCGATCATCTGGCCCTGTCCGCATGGCTCGAATCGGGACGGCATCAGATAGAGGTCGGCTCCGGCGTAGATGCGCCGCGCCAGGGCCCGATCGAAGGCTTCCACCACGGCCACGGACTTCGGGCGCGCCGCCGCCAGGTCCTGGAGATCCGCGATCAGCCTGGGATCGCCAGTGCCCAGGACCGCCAGCCGGGCACCCTCGGCCACCAGCTCTGGGGCAGCGCTCGCCAGCAGATCGAAGCCCTTCTGCGGATCGAGCCGGCCGATCATTCCCAGCACCGGGCCTGCGTCGTCGGTATCGAAGCCCAACTCGTCCAGCAACGCCCGCCGGCAGGCCGACTTGCCGGTCAGGTCGGCGCACGAATAAGGCTCGCGCAGCGAGTCGTCGGTCGCCGGGTTCCAGGCTGTCATGTCGAGGCCGTTGAGGATTCCGCCGAACCGATGCCCCAATTCGGCGAGCACCTGGTTGAGCCCCATGCCCAGGGCGGGCCCGAGGATCTCCATAGCGTAGCCTGGGCTCACGGTGTTGACCAGTTCGGCACGCTTGATCCCCTCGCGCAGCAGAAGGATCCCGTCCGACCTGGCCGACAACACCCGCGTCAGCTCTTCCGGAAACAGCATGCCGGCTGCCCCCTCGCGGCTCAGCCAGCCCTGATAAGCCAGATTGTGGATGGTGACCATGACGGCCGAGCGGGAGATGAGAGGGTAAGCCTGGTAGGCGCAGTCGCGCAGCACGACCGCCGGCATGGCCTGCCAGTCGTGCAGGTGCAGGACATCGACCGGGCGCTCGTCGGTCAACAGCGTCTCGATCGCGGCGCGGCACAGCAGACCGAACCGCCAGCCGTTGTCGGCGTAGTCGCCCGATGAGTCGCCGTAGTACCCCTCACGGTCGAAGGCGGGCGGGTGGTCGATGAGGCGGACGCGGTAGCCGCGATCCTCGAACTCGACGAGCCCGACTTCGGTGATACCGCCCTCAGCCAGGGGATCGGGCACCGCCAGCAGCCGGCAAGTGGCACGGCCGGGCACCGCCACGCCGCGATACCTGGGCAGGAAGACGTCCACGGGCGGCTCTACGTACCCGGGCAGTTCGGGCTCGACCTGGCCGACACTCATGACGGCCCCCGTGCCGACCCACACCTGCGAGTGCGGCAAGGGCGGTCTTCGTCCGCCCTCCACCGTGACTCCGTCCTCGTTCTCGTCGCCGGCTCTGCCGGTCGCGCCAACCGCCCGGGCCAGCGCGTCCACGACGTCGCCCAGGCCGCCCGTCTTGGCCCATGGCTCGCATTCGGCGGCGATGCAGACGACCCGCATTGATCGCTCCTGTCGGGATCTCGGGGAATCATCGGACGCTGCGTCCATGGTAGTCACAGCGGCTCCGGATGCAGCACCCGACTGTGGGGAATCGCGCCTCGCCGACTCCCAACTGGGCCAGACGAATCGAGGCGCGCCGTCGGATATGATGCGTGGCAGATGGAACAATCGGTCCAGGTCCCCACGCTCCCAGGCACGTCCTTCCGGCTGCCGCCGCAACTCGAAGGCATGCGGCGGCTGTCCTACAACATGTGGTGGAGCTGGAATCCGCGGGCCAGAGCTCTGTTCAGCCGGATTGACGGCCTCTCCTGGTCGCGCTATCGCAACCCGGTTGAAGTCCTGTCGCAGCCGATCGCCTGGTCCGAGCTGCTCGACGACCCGGCCTTCATGGCCGAGTACACGCAGGTTCTCGCCGCGTTCGACCGCTACATGGCCGGCGGCCACGAGCACTGGTTCAACCGCGAGTACGGCCCCTCCCTGAAAGGCCCCATCGCATACTTCTGCGCCGAGTACGGATTCCACGAGAGCCTGCGCATCTATTCTGGCGGTTTGGGCGTTCTCGCTGGCGACCACATCAAGTCCGCCAGCGACATGGCCATGCCATTCGTGGGCATGGGTCTCCTCTACAAGCACGGCTACTTCCGTCAGACGATCGACGCAGACGGCCACCAGGAACACGCATACCCCGACTACGACCTTGCCAAGCTGCCGATCCTGCGCGTCCTCGGCCAGGACGGAGAACCCCTCACGGTCTCCATCGAGCTGCTCGATCGCGACCTATACGCCGCTGTCTGGCTCGTCCAGGCGGGCCGCGTGCCGGTCCTGCTGCTGGACACGGACATACCTGAGAACGCCGAGTCCGACAGGCCGGTAACCCACATCCTGTATGTCCGCGGCCGCGAAATGCGCCTCCACCAGGAACTGGTGCTGGGAACCGGCGGAGTCCGGGCCCTCAGAGCCCTTGGCATCGCGCCCGCGGTCTGGCACCTGAACGAGGGCCACTCCGCCTTCCTGCTCGTGGAACGGACCCGCGCCCTCGTAGCCCAGGGAGTGGCGCTGGACGATGCCCTCGAGCGGGTCCGCTCCAACAGCGTCTTCACGATCCACACACCCGTGGCCGCCGGCAACGAGCGCTTCGATTCGGAGATGGTCCGGCGAGTGGCCGGCCCGCTGTACGACGGCGATGGCCGCCAGGGCACGGGAGGCGTGCCGATGGATAGCGTTCTGGATCTAGCCCGTGGCGCCGACGGCGATCCTCGCCAGTTCGACATGACGGCCCTGTCGCTGCGACTCTCCAACTCGGCCAACGCCGTCAGCAAGCTCCACAGCGTCACGGCCAACAGCACCTGGCAGGGTCTGGGAAACAAGCAGATCATCGCCGTGACCAACGGCGTGCACATGCCGACGTGGGTCGGGCAGCCCATGCGCGATCTCTACGAGCGCTACCTGAGCGCCGAGCTCGACAACGTCGACGCCCGAAACGGGACAGACGCCTTCTGGAAGCGAACGGACCACATCCCCGACGTGGACCTGTGGGAAGCGCATCAGCGTCAGAAGCTCGAACTGATGATCTTCGCCCGTAATCGGCTGCGACACCAGTTCGCCCGTCACGGCGAGTCGCCCAGCACCCTCGAGGAGCTCGAAGACGTCCTCGACGTCGGCACTCTGACGATCGGTTTCGCCCGCCGCTTCGCGACTTACAAGCGGGCCGGCCTGCTCTTTTCGGACATGGACCGGATCTCGCGGCTGCTCTGGAACAAGGAGCGACCGGTTCAGATCGTCTTCGCGGGCAAGGCCCACCCGGCCGACCGCCCCGGCCAGGGCGTCATCCAGGAGATCTTCGCCCGGTCCCGATCGCCACAGCTCCGCGGCCGAGTCTTCATCCTCGAGGACTACGACATGCGGGTGGCCCGGTTCATGGTCCAGGGCGTGGACGTGTGGCTGAACAACCCGCGCCGTCCATTGGAAGCGTCGGGCACCAGCGGCATGAAGGCCTCGGCAAACGGCGTCGTGAACCTGTCGGTCCTCGACGGCTGGTGGGACGAAGGTTGGCTGGGCGACAACGGCTGGGCCATCGGCGGCCGCGAAACCAACCCGGACGAAGGCGCGCAGGACTACGCCGACTCGCAGGACCTCTACCGCCTGCTCGAGCAGGATGTAGTGCCGCTCTACTACGGCCGCAACGAAGACGACGTTCCCGAGGGCTGGACGGCGCAGATGCGGCGCTCGATAGCGAGCACGATCTGGAGGTTCTCCACGATCCGAATGCTTCACGAGTACGTCGAGCGGGAGTACCTGCCTGCGGCCGGCGTCGAGGTCAAGAAGTCGGCGAGCCGCCGAGCGGCCACCGAGGCGGGCTGAGGCCGGATTGGGCGGCCGCGTTTCGCTCGCTCTCGTCATCCACAACCACCAACCCGTCGGCAACTTCGGCTGGGTGATCGAGGACGTCTACGCGCACGCTTACTCGCCCATGCTCAACGCGCTGGAGAGGCATCCGGGGGTCCGCCTGGGCATGCACTACTCGGGGCCGCTGTTGCAGTGGCTGGCCGCCAACCGGCCAGAGTCTCTAGATCAGATCCGTAGGCTGGTCGAGCGCGGGCAGGCTGAGATCGTCGGCGGCGGCTACTACGAACCGATCCTGGTCACGCTTCCCGACCGAGACCGACATGGCCAGATGGTTCGAATGCGCGACGAGCTCGAGGCGCTGTTTGGGCACCGGCCGCGCGGAGCGTGGCTGGCCGAGCGTGTCTGGGAGCCCTCGTTGGCCTACGATCTGGCGGCTGCCGGCTACGAATGGACCGTCCTCGACGACAACCACCTGCGCGCCGCATCGATCCGCGAAGATGCGATGTGGACAGCTTTCACGACCGACGACCGCGGGGCGCGGCTGACGGTCTTCGGCACGGAGCAGGGCCTGCGCTATCGCATCCCGTTCAAGCCTGTGGAGGACCTCATCTCGTACCTCCGCAGCCGGGTGACGGAAGACGGTCACTTCGTAGGCGTGATGGGCGACGACGGCGAGAAGTTCGGCGCGTGGCCCGGCACGTTCGAGTACTGCTGGAGCAACGAGCACTGGGTGGACCGCTGCTTCGAGGCAATCGAGGCGAGCAGCGAGTGGCTGGCCACAGTCACGCCGTCGGAATGGCTCGAGACCATGCCGCCCACGCAGCGGGCCTACTTCCCCACTTCCTCGTACGTGGAGATGACCGAGTGGGTCCTGCCGCCCGACGAGACGCCGGTCTTCACGCGCCTTCTCGAAGACGCGCGGCTGCGCGAACTGCCGGCGGCGCGGTTCCTGCGGGGTGGCTTCTGGCGCAACTACATGGCCCGCTACCGCGAAGTCAATGAACTGCACAAGCAGATGCTGCGCGCCTCCGACAAGGTGGAGGCGATGCCACGGGCTGGGGCGCGCGGGCCGACTGGAGAGTCGCACGCGGTCGGGCAGGAGCAGAAGGCCCGGGCCCTCGACCACCTGTACCAGGGCCAGTCGAACGACTGCTACTGGCACGGGCTCTTCGGCGGCATCTACATCGTTCACATGCGCATGGCCACGCTGTCGCACCTGATAGCGGCCGAGGATCTGGCCGACGCCGCGGCGGAGGCGGCCGGCGGCGAGCCGTACGGAGCGACGCTCGTCGACACGGACCTGGACGCGCTCGACGAAGTGCTCGTCACGACTCCCGGTCAGACCGTCGTCGTGGACTTGGCCGAGGGTGCCGGCGTCTCGTCCTGGGATCTGAGGGCCAGCCGCGTCGCCCTGGCCTCGGTGCTGCGGCGGCGACCGGAGGCATACCACGAACGGCTGGTCGCCCATGACCGGGCCGCCGCAGAGGAGGCGGTGGGCGCGGGTGACGGCGAAGACGCCGCCGCGATAGCGGCCGGCGGCCACGCGGCGGCGGCCGCGGCCGATGCCCCAAGGACGATCCACGACATTGTCACGACCAAGGAGCCCGGCCTGGCCGCGTTCCTGCACTACGACCGACACGAGCGTCGGGGGGGCCTCGTTCACCTGCTGCCCGGCGACGGCCTGACAGGCGTCGACGCGTTCGTGAAGTCGAGCTACGAGGAACTCGGCGACTTCACCGAGGCCGCCTTCGAGCCGATCGTCCTCGAACCGCGCCGGCTTGTCGCCCGCAGGAGCGGGTGCGTTCGCGCCGAGGGAGCCGACCGACCGCTCGTCGTCGAGAAGTCCTACCGGTTCGGGGGCGACCGATCGAACCCTACGCTCGAGCTGGAGACGGTGGTCGAGAACCCGGGCGGCGAGTCACTGGCGTTCGAGCTTGCGGTGGAGTGGAACGTCAACCTGCTCGGCGGCGGCCACAACCCGGCGGCGTACTACGAAACCGAGAACGGCGAGCGTTCACCGCACGACGTGACGGGCGAGGCGGAATCCGCCGCCCAAGTTTCATTCGGCAACGACTACGAGGGCGTCCGAATCGCGGCTCACCCGCAGCCGTCCGCCCGCGTGACGTGGTACCCGGTCGAAACCGTTTCCAACTCCGAAGGCGGCTTCGAGCGCGTCTATCAGGGCAGCTCGCTCCTCTTCCGCTGGCCGATCTTACTCGCCCCGGGCGGGCGCGCCACCTTCACGGTCCGTTTCGACGTCACCCAGACAATCGACCATTCGGCGGCTGAGGGAATGCCCGCCTGACGCGGCTCCGCTACCATCCGCCGAGTGAGTCGACCCAAGCTTGCCGTCCACGGCCATTTCTACCAGCCTGAGCGCCGCGATCCGTTCAGCGGCGAGATTGCGCCCCAGCCGGCGGCGTCCCCGTACCGCGACTGGAACGCACGGATCGACGCCGAGTGCTACAGGCCGAACGCCGAGCGCGGCAACCTGCGCCACATCTCGTACGACCTGGGGCCCACTCTGGCGAGCTGGCTGGCGGCCGAGGATGCCTCCACGCACAAGGGTTTCGTCGACTCGGATCTGGCGGATGGCCTGGACGACCCGGACTGCGGCAACGCCATGGCCCAGGCATACCACCACGCCATCCTGCCGCTCGCTTCGCTCGCGGACCGTCGGACCGAGATCCGCTGGGGCCTGCGCGACTTCGAGCTGCGATTCGGTCGGCGACCAACGGGCATCTGGCTGCCAGAGACGGCCGTGGACCTGCCGACGCTGCGCATTCTGGCCGACGAGGGCATCCGCCACACCATCCTGGCCCCGTGGCAGGCCGCAGACGCCCGCCTCGACACTCGCCGCCCGTACCGTGTGGATCTCGGCGGTCGGAAGTCGATCGCCGTCGTCTTCTACGACGCCGCGCTGTCGGCGTCGGCTTCGTTCGAGTCCGACGCGACGATGAACGCCGACGCGTTTGCGCGGGAGCGGATCCTGCCCCGCCTGGCCGGCCCGAGCTTCGCCGACGGCACGCCGCGCCTGGCCGTCATCGCCACCGACGGAGAGCTTTACGGCCACCACCAGAAGTTCCGCGACCTCTTCCTCGCCCGGCTGGTCAACGCCGGCGCCGACGCACCCGACCGCGGCTTCGAGGTCACCACCGTCGGCCGGGTCGTGGGCGGGACGCCCGCTGGGACATTCCCCGCGACGCAGATCGCGGAGCGGACCTCGTGGAGCTGCCACCACGGCGTGCTGCGCTGGTGCGCCGAGTGCCCAGACGCTTCCGACGGCCGCTGGAAGGGCCCGCTGCGAGCTGCCCTGGAGCGGCTCGCTTCCGCGCTGGACACGGTCGCCGGTGGGCTCGCGGCCGGCTTCATGGAACCGGCCGCCTTGTGGCAGGCCCGCGACGAGTACATCGACGTGGTCTTCGGGGCGGAGACTCCCGAGAGCTTCGCCAGGCGCTGGCTGCCGCTCGTCGGCGACGAGCAGCGCGACGGCTTCCTCTCCCTGATGGAGGCTGAACGCTGGCGCCTGGCCATGTTCGCGAGCGACGGCTGGTTCTGGGGCGACCCGGTTCGTGCCGAGACCAAGCAGGTCCTGCTCTGCTCGGCTAGGGCAGCTCGTCTGATCGACGACGCGGCGGGAACCGACCTAGAGGGCCGGCTCCTCGACGATCTGTCGCTCTTTACCTCCCCGTCGCGCCGGATCGACGGCGCCGGGATCTACGCCGAGGCCCTCGCCGAGGCGGGCCAGCCAGTGGCCAGGAGCGGCCGGAGAGCCGCTTCGGCCCGCTGACCATGCACGCTGCGCCGCGAGCTCGCTCGAGCGGAGCCCTGGAGTTCGCCTCCCTTCGCGGCCCTGCTAGACTCGCCCGGACCGGCCAACGGCCCAGGGTTGCGGGCCGCCGGCTCCGCTGACAGGTTCGGAGCGCTTCTCGTGGCATTCGAGTTCCACATCTCGAAGGCGGCTCGCGCCCGCTACGAGTTCGACGCGGCGCTCTTCCAGACCAGCGGCAACGTCATCGTGCCGGACTTCCCGGCCGCGCGCGCCTTCGCCAAGCGAATGAACGACCGCGCCGACCCGGGGCGCTATCCCGGCCGCGTGGTCCACGCCGCGGAACTGAACGCCATGGGGTTGATCGACGAGATTCTTCACCATGCCGTCGAGATCTACCGCCGGACCGTCAACCCGCACGTCATGTCGGATGCTGTCGCCGCGCTCGAAGCGCAGCTGCAGCCGGAGGTCCTGGATCGCGCGCTGGCCCTCTTCGTCGAACAGTTCCCACCCCTCGCGGTAATCCGTGACGGCCAGGATCCCGTCGCCTACCTGGCCGGCGAGACCGAGGGCCACACCAACCGCGCGATCGCCCTCGAAGAGCTGCTGATGTTGTGGCTGGCCAATGCCAACCCAGCGTTCTCCACCTTCGACGAGCTCTTCGACGACGCCGACCTGGTCGATCGGACGGCATATGGCGAGCTGATTGCCGGGTTGCGGGCGTTCTTCGACAGCCAGCCGGGCTTCGGCCCTGAGGGATTGTCGCTCATCGCCTTCCTCCAGGCGCCCGCGCTGGCCTCGCCGGACTCGCTGGCCGGACAGCTTCGCTACATCCGCTCGCGCTGGGGGCTCGTTCTCACGAGCTTCCTCGATCGTCTGATCGTCAGCCTGGACGTTATCCACGAGGAAGAAGTCGCGCTGTGGATGCGAACGCACCCGACGCCCGGACCCGCTCCCTCGATCGTTGGCCCCGGCCTGGGCGGCCTCGAGAACGAGTACGAGAAGTTCAGCCAGGACCGCGAGTGGATGCCGCGCGTCGTGCTCATGGCCAAGACCACCTACGTTTGGCTCGACCAGCTTTCGAAGCGCTACGGCCGGTCCATCAGCCGACTCGACGAGATCCCCGACGAGGAGCTGGAGGCATTGGCGCGGCGGGGCTTCACCGCGCTGTGGCTGATCGGTCTGTGGGAGCGCAGCCGGGCAAGCCAGCGCATCAAGCAGTGGCGCGGAAACCCGGACGCGGCCGCGTCGGCCTACTCGCTGATGGACTACCGCATCGCCGACGATCTAGGCGGCGACCAAGCTTTCCAGCAGCTGCGGGCTCGGTGTGCGGGGCGGGGCATCCGCCTGAGCTCGGACATGGTGCCCAACCATATGGGCATCGACTCGCGCTGGGTGATGGAGCACCCCGACTGGTTCATGCAGCTTCCGGAGTCCCCCTACCCGTCCTACTCGTTCACGGGCGGCAACCTGTCGGACGACGAGCGGGTGACGGTCCAGATCGAGGACCACTACTGGAATTCGACCGATGCCGCGGTCGTCTTCAAGCGGACCGACAACTGGACCGGCGACGCCACCTACATCTACCACGGCAACGACGGCACCAGCATGCCGTGGAACGACACGGCCCAGCTCGACTACCTCAAGCCCGAGGTTCGCGAGGCCGTCATCCAGACGATTCTCCAGGTGGCCCGCCAGTTCCCCATCATCCGTTTCGATGCGGCAATGACCCTGGCCCGGCGCCACGTCCAGCGGCTCTGGTACCCCGAGCCCGGCCAGGGTGGGGCGATCCCGTCGCGGGCCGAGCACGCCACGCCGCGGGCCGTCTTCGACGAGCGCATGCCCGGCGAGTTCTGGCGCGACGTGGTCGATCGGGTCGCGGCGGAGGTGCCGGACACGCTGCTCCTCGCCGAGGCGTTCTGGCTGCTGGAAGGCTACTTCGTCCGAACGCTCGGCATGCACCGCGTCTACAACAGCGCCTTCATGAACATGCTCCGCGACGAGGAGAATGCCAGCTACCGGCGGGTCATGAAGGACACCCTCGAATTCGATCCGGAAGTACTCAAGCGTTACGTCAACTTCATGAGCAACCCGGACGAGCGCACGGCGGTCGATCAGTTCGGCAAGGGCGACAAGTATTTCGGCGTTGCGACGCTCCTGGCCACGATGCCGGGCCTGCCGATGATCGGGCACGGTCAGATCGAGGGCTTCGCCGAGAAGTACGGCATGGAGTACCGGCGCGCCTACCGCGACGAGCGCCCTGACGGCTGGCTTGTGGAACGCCACGAGCGCGAGGTCTTCCCGCTCTTCCATCGCCGCTACCTCTTCGCCGAGGTGACGGACTTCCTACTTTACGACGTCTACGACCCGGGCGGCTGGGTCAACGAGGACGTCTTTGCCTATTCGAATCGCCACGGCGATGAGGGCGGCCTGGTTGTCTATCACAATCGCTACGCCGAGGCGAAGGGCTGGATCAAGACATCCTCGGCGTTCTCGGCGCCGGACGGGAGCGGCGGCCGGCGCCTCATCCAGCGCTCACTCGGCGAAGGCCTGGGACTTCACGCCGGCGGCGACTGGTACACCTTGCTGCGCGAGCAGAGATCGGGGCTGGAGTTCCTGCGTCGCTCGTCCGACCTGTGCCGCGACGGGTTGTTCGTGGAGTTGCACGCCTACGGCTGCCAGGTCTTCCTGGACATTCACGAAGTAGAGGATGGGCCGTCGGGCCAGCTTGGGCGTCTGGCCGAGCGACTTGACGGCGAGGGCGTTCCGAGCATCACCGCGGCCCTGCGCGACATGCAGCTGCAGCCGCTGCACCACGCCGTACGCGCCCTAACTGAGGACGGGTCGATCCGGCGAGTTGTCCGGATTGGGGCAGCCAGGGCGGCCGCGGCGTGCCCCGGTGTGACCGCTCTCGACCTGGGACTGCGCGGGCCTGGCGTCGGGAGTGGGCCGGCGGTCGCGGTCGAGCCGATGACCGAAGCTGACGCCGTGACCCGGCCGAAGACCGCGGCCCGGCCGAAGACCGTGGTCCGGCCGGAGGCCGAGGCGGGCGGCGGCAGTACGACTTCCCCGGTCGGCGCCACCGACGAGGAGCTGTCCGGCCTGCTCGACGACGCCCGGCGCCTCCTGTTGCGAGCCCTTCGCGCTCTCGTCGACGTGACGGGCGCGGCCGGTGACGTTGAGAAGGCCGCGACTTCCTTCCAAACCGGGCTGGAAGCGGCCCTGGGTCTTCCCGCTCTGGGCCAGAAGCGACTGTGCGCGGGCCTTGTCGACGAGTGGACCTGGGTAGCGCTGGTGGGCCGGCTCGTCTCGGAGGCGCTCGCGGACGTTGCCGGTGCGGGCGATGCATCGGGCACTTCGATCGACGACCTGCAGCTAGGCGGGGTAATCGCCGGCGTCTTCCACGACCTGGGTCTCGATGATGGCGCCGCCTGGCGGCTCGTGGCCCTGATCAGGATGCTGGGGCACCTGCCGCTCCCCTCGTCGGTCGCTGACGTGGCCGCGGCGGATCGTGCGCCGGCGCTGGCCCGAGCGCTCATCGCCGAAGAATCCATTCGGCCCTACATCCGCGTGAACATCTGGGAAGGCGTGAGCTGGTTCAATCGCGAGTCGTTCGCCCAGGTCCTGTGGTGGATGCTCGCCCTGGATGCGCTCGACGCCGCCGCCTCTCCGACCGGCACGCCCGCATCGGTGTCCAGGCACTTGCATGCTGCCGAACGCCTCACCGCGACGCTGTCGAGGGCGGCTACTGCCTGCGGCTACCAGCTCGACAAGCTCGAGGCCGCCGCGGGACGCTGATCCCGGGCGTTGGCGCCCTCAGACGGTCGGCGCCGTCGGTCGCACGGACGACTGCTCGTGGGCGGCGACATCGAGAGAGGTGCCCGGATAGCGCGGCGCCAGAACCCCCGCTGCCAGCCGGACGACCTCAGCGTGAACCTCGGCCGGTGTTCTTGTTCCGTCGACGACCTGAACCTCTTCGCCGTCCGCTCGAATGGCCTCAATCGCGGCGTCATAGGTTCCGGCGATGCGCGCCAGCTCGTCGCGGTCCTCCTCGAACCGCTCTCGGGTGGCTCGGCTGCTGAACCTCGCGACACCCACGTCCACGGGGACGGATAGGAAGACCGTCAGGTCCGGCCGGAGCGCGAACCTGTTGATCTCGCGCAGCCAGGCCAGGTCGCACGAGAGGGCCTGGTAGGCCAGGCTGGAGAGGTAGTAGCGATCGGCGACGACGGTGATGCCGCGCGCCAGAGCGGGCTCGATCTCCGACGCGAGGTGGTCCATTCTGTCGGCGGCGAATGCCAGGGCTTCGGCGTGCGGACCGCCCAGTTCGAGGCGCTTGACGATGTGTAGTCGAAGCGCGCCGCCGATCGGTCCCTTCGACGGCTCGCGAGTGAACGTCGACGGAATGCCAGCGCGCCCCAGCCACTGCAGGAGCATGTCCGACTGGGTGGTCGAACCGGAGCCATCGATCCCCTCGATGACGATGAGTGCGCCCGGATGGGGGTTCTGCGGGTTCATTCGCTACTCGCCCAGGAGGATCCGGCGAATGAGCGGGACGGGCGGCGAGCCGTGGGCGATGACCGACTCCAGGTGCTCCTTGTAGACGAAGCCCGGAGTCTCGCCGAAGCCACCCACGACCCGCGGCGCCGGCACCGCTGCGGCGCCCCGTGGATCGCCTGAGGCAACCGCCGCACGGACCCGGCGCTCGCGCTCCAGGTTCCACATCTCCATCGAGCCGACGAAGTAGGTCGAAAGCTGAGTCGATGTGAGCCGCGCGCGGTCCCACTTCTTGCGTGCCTCGGACTCCTCCTGGAAACCGCCGTCGACCATCAGATCCATCGCCTCCCGCTCGGTCATGGTGCCGGCGTGGATTCCTATATCAATCATGGCGTTGATGATCGCCCGCAGATAGAACTTCCAGTGGACGAGCATCAGAGCCGGATCGTCGGCGTGGAACCCCAGGTCCATCATGACCTGGGTCACGTAGACCGCCCAACCCTCGACGAAGACGCCGCTGCCGAAGATCGCCCGGACAATGGACGGGCAGCGGTTCGAGTAGACGAGCTGCAGGTAGTGGCCCGGGGTGCCCTCATGGATCGTCGTCAGATCGATCTGGCGGTCGTTCTCCTCGGCCAGGTACGACTCGACCTGATCCGGCGTCCAGTCCTCCGGCGGCGGCGTCATGAAGTAGAACGCCTTCTGGCCTTTGTCCAGCGGACCGGGCGAGTCGAGCATCGCGCCGGCGAACTCGCGCAGGAAGGGTGGCGTCCATTCGATCTCGAGCGGGTCGTCGGGGACGGTGATGACTTCGCGGCTCCGGCAGAACTCGACAATGCCGCGGTAGCTCTCCCGGCAGCAGGTCACGAGATCGGCCGCCGGATGGTGGGCCCGACCGATCGCGGCGGTGACGGCAACGACCGTTCGCTGATCGGCGGTGGCCTGGCCGCCCTCGGTCGCCGCCGTCGGAGGCGACTCGCCGGGCACCCACTCCTCCCAGATCTGGCGGGCAATCCGGATCATCTCGGCCCGGACGGCGGAGTACTCGACCCGGGCCTGCGCCATGATCTGGTCCGGGATCAGGTCCGACCGGAAGGTGTGGCGCAGCTTCCCGGCAAACAGTTCGGCGCCAAGCCGGCCCTCGCCCGAGGAACGCAGCAGCAGGTCCTGCAGGAATCGCTCGAATGCCGCGATCGCCTCAACGGCAGTCCGGGCGGCTGCCCGCAGCCCTGGCGCGACGGCAGCCACTCCCTCCTGATCCGTGGCCGCGTCGGCCTGGGCCACGGCGTCCTCGGCCAGAGCCACGATCCCCGGCAGCTGCTTGATCGCGGTCTCCGTGTGAAGCCGCGAAGGCGGCCGCCCCGGCAGCTTCCCAAGCTCGCGCCGCGCGGCCGCCAGGATGGCTGGCGTCCCTTCCAGGCGAGACGCAACGGACGCCAGCCGCACCGGAAGTGGAGCGAAGTCTCGGGCCAGGAGAGGGAAGATGCCGCCGCCCAGCAGGTATACGTAGCCGAGCGCGTCCCACGCGTCCTCGCGCAGCTCCGTCTCGTCGAAGCGCAGCGCCGCAAGCTCGGAGAGAAGCAGGTCGCGATCGATGCGCTCGTCCTGCGTCAGCGCCGCCTCGGCGAAGGCGTGCAACTCCGTCTCCCAGCGGTCCGCGAAGGCGAGGCGGGCAGCCCGGCCTACGGGACTCAGGTCGGGCCATTCGCCGTCGACGGCGTGCATGCCCATGGCGGTCGCAGCCACCGGAAACAGGTGGAAGAACTCGTCCAGGAAGACGTCTACGCGTCCGCTGAACTTCGACATTCTTCTCCTCGCCTGTGAGTCAGTCGAGTGTAGCGGCCGGACAGAACGCGAGTCGCCGAAACATGGCTTCGGGCTGCGCTCGGGCGGCAGCGCCGGTTCGGGTCGGATCGCTCGTCGCAAAGCCCCGGCAGGGGCTCGACGCCCGCGTTAGCATCCGCCCATGCGGCGCCGCTCAAAGCCGGCGCTCGGTTCTGGGAGGAAACGCGGATGCTCGACCTCGTCGTGAAGGTCGCCGTCAACGCAGCGGCGTTGCTGGTGGCGGCCAACGTCGTGCCTGAGTTCAAGCTCGTCTTCCAAACCGGCAAGCCCGAAGACTGGCTGAAGATCGCCGTCATCGCCCTCGTGTTCGCCCTGGTCAACAGCTACATCAAGCCGATCGTCAAGACCCTCGCCATGCCGATCGGCTTCCTCACGATGGGCCTGGTCGCCTTCGTGATCAACGCGGCGATGCTCCTGGGGACCGCCTGGATCGTGAACCAGGCCAAAGACACCCTGAACATTGCCTTCACGCTGGGTGGCTACCCACCGCACTGGAGTTACGAAGCGATCGGATGCGCAGTCGTCGCGTCCGTCGTGGTGAGCGTCGTCAGCACAGTCCTGAACATAGTCCTGGTGCCGCGTAAGGTCGTCGGCTTCTAGCCGGACCGCCCGCAGCGGCGCCAGCCGGCGGTCTCGCCTCGTCACGGCCCGTCCGCGGGTCGGCGGACCGGGTAGGCTTGCACTCATGCCAGCCACGGATACGCCGCCTCTCGCCAGCCTGTTCGCCGCGACCGACTCCGCGAGCCGTGCCGCGCCGACCGCGCCCGGGCACCTGACAGAGCGCGAGCGGTTTCGGATTCGGCTGCGGCGCCGTCCGCTCTTGCTCGACGGGGCGATGGGAACGCTGCTCTACTCGCGGGGGGTTCCGCAACGAGCCTGCCTGGACGAGCTCGTCCTGTCCAAGCCGGAGTTCGTCTCGACCATCCATCGCGAGTACATCGATGCCGGGGCGGACGCGATCACGACCGACACCTTCGGGGCGAACCGCTACCGTCTGGCCGAGTTCGGGCTTGAGAAGCTGGCCGGCCAGGTCAATCGCCGGGGCGCCCAGCTCGCCCGCGAGGCTCGCGAGACCTCCGGAAAGGAAGTCTCGATAGCCGGCTCGATCGGCCCTCTCGGCCCCACCGGTCGAATGCCGCGGCCTCACCCCGGTATCGCTCGGGCCGCCTTCCGCGAGCAGATCGAGGGACTCCTGGAGGGCGGCGTCGACCTCTTCGTCTTCGAGACTTTCGATCGTCTGGAGACACTGCTGTCGGCAATCGAGGAGGCACGGCGGGCCTGCGACCTGCCGATCATCGCCCAGATGACGTTTGCGGAAGACCTGACCGCCAACGACGGCACCTCCCCCGAGGCCGCGGCGGCCGCCCTGACGGCAGCGGCCGTGGACGCCATGGGCGTCAACTGCGGCTCCGGCCCGCTGGTCTGCCTGGAGGCGCTGGTTCGGACCGGCCCGCCTACCGCGACCGTGGCCAGGTCAATCGTCCCCAACGCGGGCCTGCCGCGGCGCATCGAGGGCCAGTTCGTTTACTCGGCCGGACCCGAGTACTTCGGTGAGATGGTCCCGCGGATGCTCGCCGCCGGCGCCCGAATCATGGGCGGCTGCTGCGGCACAACGCCCGAGCACACGAAGTCGATGCGAGGGGCGATCGATGCGCTTGCCCGTGACGAGGGCGGCGCCGGCACGATTGTAGTGCCGCAGCCCGACGAAGGCGACGGCAGCGCGGGCACGGCCGCCGACTCGGATCTCGCCGCCGCAGCCGCCCCGCGGACGCCACGCGCCGAGATCTCCGGGAGTGGCGATGCCATTCCCGCGTCGGGTCTGGCCCAGAAGCTTGTCGACGGCTCCTTTGTCATCTCTGTCGAGATCGACCCGCCGCGGTCAATCCGCATCGACCGGACGATCGAGGCCGCGCGTCTGCTGAAACAGGCCGGGGTCGATCTGGTCAACATCAGCGACGCCGCGACCGGCCGGGTCCGAATGGGCGCCATGGCCGTGGCTTTCGGCATCCAGCGGCAGCTCGACCTGGAGTGCCTGGTCCATCTGACCACTCGCGATCGCAACTTGATGGCACTCGAGGCGGAACTGCTCGGCGCCCACGCGCTCGGGGTGCGCAACATCCTGGCCCTGACCGGGGATCCGCCGCGCGTCGCCGACCGGCCCGCCACAACGGCCGTCTGGGGCGTGGACGCCATCGGCCTCATCGAGATCATCCGCCGCCTGAACAAGGGCGAGGACGGGGCTGGCCTCTCGATCGGACAGACAGCCGGCTTCACCGTCGCCTGCGCGCTGGACTCCACCGCCGCCGACTCGGACAAGGAGTGGTCCCGACTCGAGCGCAAGCTCGCCGCCGGTGCGAACCTGATCATGACCCAGCCGCTCTATTCGCAGCGGCAGGTGGACTCGATGCTGGCCCGCTCCCGCGAATGCTTCGGCGGAGGAGGCTTCCCGGTGCCAGTGCTGCTCGGCGTTCTGCCGCTCCACAGCGCTCGCCACGCGGAGTTCCTGCACAACGAGGTGCCCGGCATCACGATCCCCGACGAGCAGCGCGCGGCCATGCACGCTGCCGGCGAGCGCGGCGCCGAGGTCGGGCTCGAACTGGCGATGGACCTGCTGGCCGGGTCGGAGGGTCATGTTACCGGCACGTACATAATGCCGAGCTTCGGTCGCTACGAGCTGGCCGCCGAGCTGGTCCGGCGCTTGCGCACCCGCCAGGCTGCCAGGAAGAAGAACTAGCCACAACCGAGGTGCATCCAGATGAGAGGCAACAGGCGCCTTCGAATCCTGGGACTGACTGGAGCCGCGATCTGGCTCCTGCTGCTGGCCTCGGCGGGCGTGTCGGTCGCGGCCGCACCTCCGGCCGGACCGCCCTATCCGGACGCCGTGACGGGCCAGCGCGTCTACGACTACGCGAGCATCTTCTCGCCCGGAGCCATCGCGGCGGCCGAGCAAACTGTCAAGGCGATCGAGGATAGGACCGGCGCGCAGGTCGCCGTCTACACGCAGGTCAAGCCTGAGAGCGACAGCCTCGACGCGGCCAACTCCGACGCCGAGGCGCTCATGGACCAGTGGGGCGTCGGTCGCAAGGGCTTCGACGACGGCCTGGTCATCCTCTTCGACATGCAGGACAACCTGATCCACGGGCAGGTGTCGCTGTACGGCGGAAGCGGCTTCATGGCGGCATACATGACGAACGCGGACCGTCAGGCTGTCTTCGACAACGACATGAAGCCGCTGCTGACGCAGACGCCGCCCGACTTCGACGGGGCGCTGAAGATCGCCCTCGACGACGTGAACGCGGCGGCCACTCCGGAGCATGCCGACGAGTTGAGCCGGGCCCGCATCATCAACGCCCTGGTCGGGTTCGGCGCGGCCATCCTGGCCGTCCTTCTCGTCCTCGTCGTGTTCTTCCGCTGGTACACGCACGGGCGCGATCCGATCTACATCGACGACAACTCCGTTCTGATGCCGGCTCCGCCCGACGGCCTGACGCCGGCCATGGCCACGCTGCTCATGGACGACCGGACCTCGAGCCGGACGGTTTCGGCGGCCATGGTCGATCTGGCGGCGCGCGGTCTGCTCCGGTTCCGCGAGGAAGCCGTGATGCTTGGCAAGAAGACGAGCATCGGCATTACCGGCCAGGTGGCGGAGATCGCGACGCCCGAGGCCGGCCTGTACGTGGGCATCAGAACGTGGGTCGGGCCGGACGGCTTCGTGCCGACCGCGTCGGTCCGAGCGCTGCTGCCGGCGATCGGCCAGTTCAAGAGCGATCTCGAGACCTTCGCCGTTCAAAAGGGCTGGCTGACGGGCAAGCCCACCCGAGTCATCGGCATGTGGATGGCCCTGGCCGCCGTCGAGCTGGTGGCCGCCATCCCGCTGTTCTTCTGGACGCTGTCTCTCGACGCGAGCGGCGGATTCCTGGGCGGCGTCGCCCTCGTGATCGCGGCCGGGGTCACCGGCATCACCGCCTGGTTCATGCCCTGCCGAACGCAGCTCGGGGCGATGCTCCGGGCCATGCTCGCCGCGTACAAGAGAACACTCCAGGCCACGATGGCCCAATCCGGATCGATGGACGAAGTCGTCGAGCGCAAGCCCCTGCCGTGGGTGACCTCACCCGACGCGGCCATGGCCTGGGGTGTCGCGCTGGGTCTCAACGCAGACATCGAGATGCTGCTCGATCGGACGGTCGGCGCCAGCCAGGCGTCGGGTCGCCAGGTCGGCTGGTATCCCATGTGGTTCGCCAGCACCGGATACGGCGGCTTCGGGGTCGGCAGCGGCGCCGGCGGCGGCGCGGGAGGCGCCGGGCTCTTCTCCGCCAGCCCGATCCCCGACGTCGGATCGATGATGGCGTCCCTCGGCTCCATCGGCTCGATCGGCAGCGGCGGCCGCGCCGGTGGTGGCGGCGGGGGCGGTTTTGGCGGAGGAGGCGGTGGCGGCGGCGGCGGCGCGGGAGGCGGGTTCTGACGGGCTGGTCCGTCCGGCGATGCCCGGCGCGGACGAGCGCAGTAGAGGCCGGAAGGAGCGCCTGCAGGATCGCCCGCAGACACAGCGCGCTACACGCTCCAGGGGCGGGAAGAATGCCGGCATCCTCCGGCCGATCCGCGCTACGGCGTTGGACGCGCGCGGCGCGCCCGAGCCGCTGCCGCGCCTGACCCCTTAGGCGTGGACGTACGCGTTCGGCCGGAAGCGGTCGCCGTCCGCTACACTCGTGGCATGGGTGCAGTCGACACGATGGAGCAGTTCTTCGAGCTGCTGAACTCAGGCGATCGCGAGGGCGCGGTCGCTCTTATGGACGAGAAGGCCGAGCTGCGCGTCCACATCGCCGGCAACGCTCGCACGCTGCGAGGCTTGCGCGAGGTAGGCGGCTGGTTTCTGCGCGCCGAGCCCGGCTTCCGCATGATGCCGGGCGACGTCCGGGACATGGGTAACACCTACCAGGCGAACCTGCTGGTGGTCCGACCCGGGGCGCCGACGCAGCAACTGGATGCCAGCTTCAGGGTGGAGGCGGGCAAGATCACCGCGATCAATCTGACGCCGCGCTAGGTTCGAGCCGGTCGACGGGACTAGGTGGCAGACGGCGAGGGGACCGGAACCGCCGGAGTCGTCGACGGACGCCAGCCGGGCGGCGGGATGTTGATGACCATGCCTGGCCAGATGACGTTGGGGTTGGCGAGCTGCGGATTGGCGGCTTCCAGGATCGGCAGGGCCACGTTGAACTTGGCCGCGATCACGGACAGATTGGCGTCCTTGGCAGCGATGGTGTACTGGTAGAAGCTCGGGCCGGCCGAGGCCGAGTTATCGGTGTCGGACGGCACGGCGCTCGGCACCGAGTGGCCCGATCCGCTCGCCCCGGGCACCGCTGAGCCACCGCCGATCGGCGTGCTGCCGCCTCGATTGGTCAGGATCGGGAACACCACCAGAGCGACCATGACCAGGGCCACGCCGATGGCAACGAACAGGAGCGGCTGATTGGCCCGGCGCTCTTCCCGGCTGCGGAGCCGCGGGAAGCTTTCCAGACGGGGAGGATTCTCCCAGCCCGGGTGGCTCGGGCCGCGGCGAGCCATGGCAACGGCCGGCGCAGCGAGCGAGGACGGCGGCAACGGCGCGCTCGGAGCCGGCGTGCGCTTGGTTTCGCCCTCATAGCTCCACAGACCGGCACTCACGTCGGCCTTACGCGGCGACGAGAGGAGCGTGTCGGCGCCCACCGTGGTCCGCGGCCGGGCTGCCAGGAACGCCGGCGCGGCGTCATCTTCGGTGGCAACGGCCGCGGCCGCATCTTCGTCGACCTGGCCGGCGGTCGTGGCGGCTACTGCCGCGCCTGCGGTCTTCACTGCCGCCGCTTCCTGGCGGGCCCAATCGAGAAAGACGGGGCACATTGCGAAGTCGGCCGAGAGGCAGTAGCGCTCCTGATGCGGGAAGGCCCGCGGCTCGGGTTCGGGCGCGGCGAAGCAGCGATGCCGGTAGTCCGGGCCGCTCGAGCGGTGGTCCCGATCGTCTTCGAAAGCGACGAACGGGCACGCGCTCGGGCCGGCATCCAACGTGGTTGTCGGCTCCTCAATCACGCGACAGATCATACCCGGGCCTACCGGTCTTGTGCCGAGTTTGGGGCGATCTCGATTCGTGAGCCGCGGCCCGGTTCATGGGCGGTATGTCGGAACCGGGCGGATAATCCACCGACACAGACCCGCCGACCGAGGATCTCGGGTGAGCTCGATCGATCCGGCTGCCCGCGGAGCCAGGCAGGTTTGCGAAGCCAGGTCTGCCGCCATGACCCGCCCGCGATCTCTCAAAGCCGATCGCCCGGAGGGCCCGCAGGGCTCCCCGGTTACGCCGCCTGATCGAGAGCCGACTGCACGGACTGCAGGTAGCCTTCGCTGGTGTAGGTTGCCCCGGAGATCGTATCCACCTGCGCGCTCTGGGCCGCCAGAACCTCGCTGCGAAGCTGCGGGGCGGCGTACTGGCTGACCTGCGCCGAGTGGCCCCGGTCGTTCGGAAGCTGGAGGGCCTGGACGTCGGTGATCCTTCCGTTCTGGAAAGTGACCTGCACCTGGACCACGCCAAACGGGATCTGGACCGCGGAGCCGGTGACCTGGCCCGTGTAGCTGCCCTTGGTGCCGGGCGTGGCGCCGGAGACGTTCTGCGTGCTGCCGATGTTCTGCTTGGTGCCGGTCTGACTGCCGACGTTCTGAACGCCACCGGTTGTCCCGCCGTTCTGGGTGGTGAGGCCCAAACCTGCGCTCTGCGGGGTCTTGAAGCTCAGAAGAAGGACGAGGGCGGCGACGGTCAGCAGGGTCGCCACGAGCGGTCGCTTGGTCATGGGGTTGTCTCCTGCCCTCAGAAGGCAAAGCGTTCGTAGTGGATCTGCGAATCTGGGATTCGCAGCCAGCGCAGACCGCTCAGGACGCGGGTCATCATGCCGGTTGGACCGCACACATAGATGTCGCGGTCGTGGATGTCGGGCACGAGTCGACGCAGCGCCCGCGGATCGAGCGGGTCCGACGGCATCTCACGCGATCCGCGGCGGCCCACGAGGTAGTGCACGGTGGCGCCGCGCAGGCTGGCCAGCTCGTCGATCTCGCGCTTGAAGACCACTTCCTGCGGTCCGCTGGCGCGGTACAGGAGCGTCAGGTTGCCGCGCGAGGCAGGTAGTTCCTCGAGCAGAGCTCGCAGTGGCGTTATGCCGATTCCGCCGGCGACGAGCAGGACCCTGGCCCGGGTGCGAGCCGCGCCGGTCAGGGCGCCGTACGGACCCTCCAGGAACACGGGCGTGCCCACGGGCATTCGCTGCAGCGTCTTCGTGTAGTCGCCGAGCTCCTTGATCGTGAAACGCAGGTACTTGCCGTTGGGCGCGGCCGAGATCGAGAAGGGATGGGCTCGGAACCAGCCTTCCGAGGTCAGGAAGCGGAGTCGGAACCACTGGCCGGCCCGGACGGGCAGCTGATCCAGGTCGCGGCCGGTCAGGTAGAGAGATGCGACGCCGGGTGCTTCCTCGACCACGTTCGCGACGTGGAAACGGTGGCGCCAGGACATCGAGATCGGCTGGCCGAAGCGGAAGGTCAGGAGAGTCCCGAACGCAACCACGTACAGGGCGATCCAGTAGAGGCTCGCGACCTGATCGGTCGTGAAGTCAACGCCCACGAAGAGCTGATGCAGGAAGGCGAGCGCGATGGCCAGGTACGTGTACAGGTGGATTGCGTACCAGGTCTCGTAGGAAGCGCGGCTGCGGACGGCACGAACCGAGCTGATTCCCACGGCGCCGAGGATGACAAGCGCGACCGCGGACCAGAGCACGTAGGGGAAGGTCGTCAGCAGCGTCACGAACTCGCCGACGAGGGAGCTGCCGCCGAGACCCATCGAATAGCCGACGGTGGTCAGGACGGCATGGGCGACCAGCAGCGATATGGCCCCGAATCCCACCCAGCGATGGGCGTCGGTGATCCGATCCTGGCCGAACACCTGGTCGAGCCAGGGGCTGCGCGACATGAGAATCAACTGGATGAGGACCAGGTAGGTCCCGTAGAGGGCGGTGATCTCACCGGCCGCTATGAAGATGCCCGACATCGTGCCAAGCGTCTGGATTCCGCCGTGACGGATCCACATCCCCAGGATCAGCATGGCGTTGCCGCCGAGAACGGCGTAGACGTCGTTTGCTGTCACCGGCCAGATCCGCGGCACGGGAACGCGGCGGACCTTGCGGGCCGGCGCGGCCGCCAGAGTCCTGTTACGGGTTACGTAAGTACCGTTCATCGAGTTGTCGTGGCTCCCGGTCTGGCTGCTCGGTCGAGTTGCTCCGGCTTGAGCTAGTCGCTCCCTGTTCGGTGCCTCGTGCTGAGTACGGGGCTGCCCCAGGACTCGAATCATCGAGCCGCTTCCTGCAGTGAGGCTGAAACGTTGGTGGCGCCTGCGTGTGTTTAGCGTGGAGGCCGCGTGGAGGAGAGAGCCGCAGCTCGGGCGGGCCGGGCCACTCCGTTTCGACACGCCCGAGTGCCGCCACGATGGGAGCTGGACCCGGCCGCCGGGCCATACCGGCCCCGAGATTGACAGGCGGGCCCGACGCCTCCAACACTTGCATCCGGCCGAGGCCCGGCGAAGCTGCCTGCTCCCTCTCGCCTCGCCTCACGTCCCGCGCCGGGAGGAGACCGATGTCCCAAGTAACACGCTGGCTCAAGCCGGCTACGACCGTCTACGCGCATTGCGACGTTCCGTGCGGCATCTACGACCCGCACGGGGCCGAGCTCGCTGCCCGAACCGTCGCTCGCATGGTCGAATTGATCGGCCAGCTCCCGAAGGAGAACCCGACCGAAGCCGACAGGGCCAAGTTCGTCCGCTGCGTCACTGTCAAGGAGCAGCACGCCGAGATTCTGAAGCACGAGATCCAGGTCATCTGGAGCGACTACTTCAAGCCGGAGCACCTCGAGCGGTACCCCGACCTCCACGATCGAACCTGGAAGATCCTCAAGCTGGCGTCGAAGAACAAGCAGACCATCGACGCCGCCGCGGCCGCCGAGCTCGAGGCCGCGGTCAAGGAGTTCGCCGACATCTTCTGGTCGACCAAGAAGTAGCGGACGCCTGCCGATGAACGAGACGCCGGAGGACGGCCCTCCGGCGTCTCCCTATTCCGAACCGTCGGAGGCAGCTGGACCCTCGGAGGAACCCTCTGTTCGCCCGCCCCGTGCAGGTCGACGGGGATTGCCCAAGCTCCCCGCCCCGTGGCCCGCGCCCTTCGCCAAAGAGTGGCCCAGAGCCCATCGCGGCACCTGGCACGGGTCCATCGCCAAAGCGTGGCGGCGCGCCCGGCGCGGCATCTGGCGGGTGGCCGTGGCCGAGGAGAGCATGGCCCCGGCCCTGGCCGCGGGCGACTGGCTGCTGCTGGACCCGACAACTGCCAGCTGGCCGCGTCGGGGAAGCGTCGTCGTCTTCCGCGAGCCGGACACGGGCATTCTGGCCATCAAACGCGTGGCCGCTCGCCCGGGCGACCTCGTGCGCATCGCGGCCGGGATTCTGCACCTCGGTCCGGACGAGGCCTGGTTGCTCGGCGACGACGGAGCCGTCTCTCTCGACTCGCGCCACTACGGCCCCGTGCCACTCGAGGCCCTGGTTGGGCGGGCGTGGTTCCGCTACGGGCCGGCGCGGCGGATAGGATTGACTCCTCGCCGCGTCGTCACACCCGACCGAGGAGTTCGCGCGCGGCCAGCTCGATCATTGCGTGGTCGCGTGGCAGGAGATCCTGGAGCATGATCCGCTCCACGCCGGTTGCCGCGAACCGGGCGGCCATGGCCCGGGCCTGATCGGGCGTCCCCAGGATCCAGCGTGGCCGCCGCTCCTCCAGCCAGCCCGCCGCGTCGGTTCCCGCGTCTCCGACCATCGCCAGCTGGTCCCTCACGCGTCGTTCCATCTCGGCCGCGTCAGCGCCAACGAGCAGCCCGGCCATCACCGAACGGCGGATGACGGCAGGATCGCGGCCGATCTTCCGGCACTCGACGTCCAGCCGCCCGAAGGCATCGGTGCACTGGTCCGGATCGGCGCTCGACATGTTGTACTCGTCGGCGTAGCGAGCGGCCAATCGCAGGGATCGCGGGCTCCCTTCGCCGCCGACGATGATCGGCGGGTGCGGCCGCTGGACGGGCTTCGGGTTGAACGAGGCCGCTACGACTCGGACCTGTTTGCCGTCGAACGACCAGCCGTCCGGCTCCTCCCAGAGCCCGTGCAGGATCGCCAGTTCGTCTTCCATCAGGTCAGCGCGTTCGCGGATCTCGGGGAAGGGCAGGCCGAGCTGGCTGTGCTCGGGCTCGTTCCAGCCCGCCCCGATGCCCACCTCGACCCGACCGCCGCTCATCTCGTCGGCGGTCGTCACGACCTTGGCGAACGACCCGGGATGGCGGAAGGTCACCGGCGACACCAGCGTTCCGAGGCGGATGGTCTTCGTCTCGCGGGCGATGCCGGCCAGGACCGTCCACGCGTCGGTGGTCGGCCTATCAGCCGGTCCCGGGAAGCTGCGGTAGTGGTCGGACCTGAAGAACGCCTCGAAGCCGACCCTCTCGGCGAGCCGTGCCAATTCGAGCTGTTCGGCATAGGTGAGTCCCTGCTGGGCCTCGATCATCAGCGTGAAACGCATCGGCATTCTCCCGCGCAGCGTACGAGCGAGTGGACCAGCCACTGCTCCCGCGCCACTAGTGTGAACCGATCGTCTGGCAGGGTGCCATGGCGCGCGTTTGCGCTGCAAAGAGTCGCAGGCTTCGCTAGACTTCCCGGCGTTCCGTCGGATTGGGGCCGATGGGCACCCCCAACGTGGCCATTGGGTTGCTTGATCCTCAGGCGGGCCGGCTCCCCCTCACCGGCCCGCCTTCTTCTTGCCCGCCGAAGGCGACCGCGGCGTGCTGCGCGCGATCGGCGGCGCGCGGCCGGCAGGTTCCCGGCGACACGGGGCATACTTCGGCCATGCCCGAGAAGCTCATCCCGCCCAATCCGCCACTGAGCGACGGCGTCATCGCCCTCCGACCGTTCCGTGCCGGGGATGCCCCGGCCATAACGGCCGCGTGCCAGGACCCCGATATCCAGCGGTGGATCCCGATCATCCCCGTTCCGTACACCGAGGACGATGCCCGGCGCTTCATCCTGATGACGCTACAGGCCTGGCACGACGGCACGGGCTACGAGTTCGCCATCGCCGACGCCTCGACCGACCGGTACGTCGGCTCGATCGGACTCCACGTGGGGCCGAACCCGCGGCGGTTCGCCATCGGCTACATGGTCGCCCCGGAGGCCCGCCGGCGCGGAGTTGCGGTCAGCGCCCTGCGCCTGGTGACGCGGTGGGGCTTCGAGCGCCTCGCCATCGAACGCCTCGCCCTGTGGACGCTGCCGGGCAACGTCGCCTCTCAGGCGGTAGCCGAGAAGGCCGGCTTCCGCTTCGAAGGTCTGTCTCGCAACTGGGAGTCGGATCGAGACGATCTGCCCGTGGACGCCGTCATGTACTCGATGACGCCCGACGACCTGGCTGACGCCCGGGCCGCCGACGAGGCGGCGGCCGGTGTGCCGATCGCCGAGGTGCCGCGCGAGCTGCGGGCGCCCGGAACTCGTGCGGCGCCGTTCGTGGAGCTCGCCGCGTTGGCAGATCTGGCGCGGGGCGAGATGCGCCGCGTCACTCGGGCGGGCCTTGATCTGCTCGTCGCGTGGACCGACGACGGCATCGTCGTGACCGACGACCGCTGCCCGCACATGGCGGCGCCACTCAGCATCGGGGAGCTGGCGGGCTGCGTCGTCGCGTGCCCGCTGCACGAGGGCCGCTTCGACCTGTCCACCGGGGAGACCGTGCGGATGCCCACGACGGGCGGCCTCGACGCCGACGGGCAGTACCACCTGCCATGGTCCCCGACGGGGGCAGAGCCCAAACCCGAGCCGCCGTCGAGGAAGCTCGTGGCACGCCGGCTCACGCGCGTCAGTCGGCTTCGCTTCTACCCGGCGCGCATCCGTGAGGGCCGGCTGGAGGCCCAGCTGCCGATCCTGGCCGAGTAGCCCCGCGCCGCATGCCGCTTCCTTCCCCGCTCCGCGGCGTGCCGGAGGATCGGGACGACCCGCGGCCGCCGCTCCTCTCGGCGACCCGCTATCGGTGCCCGACAGTCCGATCGGCCGCCTTCTCCGCCCTGGCGGCTTCCTCGGCGCGTCGACTGGAAGCGGCGGTCAGCCACGCACAGGCTTCGGCCATGTCGTCGGTGCAGCGCATCAGGTCGATGTCGCCCGGCTCGATGTTGCCGTGCGGAACCGGCTCCCGGCGCAGCCAGTCGAGCAAGCCCGCCCAGTACTCGGTGCCGATGAGCACGACCGGGAAGTGGCGGATCTTGCCCGTCTGGATCAGCGTCAGCGACTCAAACAGCTCGTCGAGCGTGCCAAAGCCGCCAGGGAAGATGGCGAAGCCGTCGGCGTACTTGACGAACATGACCTTACGGGCGAAGAAGTAGCGGAACTCGACGCCCAGGTCCACGTACGGGTTGACGGCCTGCTCGTGCGGCAGCTCAATGTTGCAGCCGATCGAAAGACCGCCCGCCTCGTGGCAGCCGCGGTTGGCTGCCTCCATGATGCCGGGCCCGCCGCCCGTGATGACCGCGAAGCCCTCCTTTGCGAGCAGGCCTGCCAGCTCGCGGGCCCTGTCGTAGTACGGGTCTCCCTCCTTGACGCGGGCCGAACCGAAGACCGTGACCGCTTTGCCGACGGCCGCCAGCGCATCGAAGCCCTCGACGAACTCAGACAGGATGCGCAACGAACGCCACGGATCCGAATCGAGGAACGCGGGGCGATGGCGCGGCGAGAGCAGCCGCTCGTCCTCGGTTCGGGCGTGGACCGTAAGCAGCTCGGTGGCCTTGGGCCGGTAGGTCACGCGGCCGCTTCGGCGCCGCTCATGACTACCGATGCCGATGCCATTGCCGTCGCCGTTCTGACTTTCGCTTGCGTGGGCGTCAGCCTGTGGCTGGGCGGCGGCTTCGGAGTTGAGCGTCCCGCCCTCGCTTGGCATCCTCGCGCCCTTGTCAGGCTTCTTCTGTGAATGGGGCATCTGGCTCTCCTGATCGTACCGACAGAGGATGCCACGTCGGAGACCGCGCTGTTCGGGCGACTCAATAGGCATCGGCCGATCGGCCAATTCGATCACCACTCGAAGGCGGGCCTCCCGTGCCCAGCGCCGCGGCCGCGCCGGCGGATCAGGGCCAAACGGGCCGGGCCGGGAGCGATCCGAAGAAGACTACCCGGCTATCTCGGCGCGATCGGAGAAAAGGGCAGCGAGGACAAGCGCCCCAACGAGCCACACACCCACAAGCACGAGCGCCTGGTCCGCCGGAAGCCCGCTCGCCCCACCGCCGAACGCGTCCGTTGTCGCACCACTCGACGCCGTCGCCAGCGAAGCGTTCGCGACGCTGAACGGCAGGTACTTCACGATGTCCGGCAGGAAGATGCTGGCGAAGCCCTCGCCGAAGTAGAAGGCGATGCCCGCGCCGATGCCGGCCAGCTGGCTACGCGCCAGGGTCGCGATGGTGAAGCCGAGGGCTCCTTCCTCGACGACCGCGAACCAGCCCTTCAGAAGCCTTTCGGGCAGGTCGCTCAGGGTCGCGGAGTCTCCCAAGCCGCTCGTTGAGACGCCGGCGAGGTGGGCGCCAACGATGGCAGCGACCACGCCGGCGGCGAAGGTTATCAGGAGGCCGAGGGCGATCATGACCGCGACCGTGACGTAGGTGATCAGCATGTACCGGACGCGACTCTCACCGCGGGCGACTGACGACTTGAGCGTGCCCCAGCTCCATTCGGAGCCGGCGATGGCCGCTCCGTAGATCACCGCGAAGAGACCGCCCAGCCCGGTGATGAACTGCAGGATTCTGTCGTACGCGCCCGGAAAGGTAACGAGAAGCTTGGCTTCGGCACCGTTCGCACGGACCGCACGCCCGTTGGCCGTGGCGCCGACCGCCACGATGATCAACACGAGAAGACCGATCAGGAGACCGGCTGTGACCCAGGTCGCGGGTCGACGGACGAGCTTCCGCAGGCCCGAGAAGAACAGCCTCATGCCGCCGTGTCCTTTCCCGATGTGACGTTGCCGTTGCCAGGCCCGCCCAGGCCGATGAAGGTGCCTTCGCCGTCGATCGTCTGGCCGCCCGTGAGCTCCAGGAAGAGCATCTCGAGGTCGTTCCCCGATTCCAGCCCGGATACGTAGATGCCCGCCCCGGCGAGCTTCTGGCTCACGTCCTCCGCCCGATCGGCCGCGATGTGCACTGCCAGCCAGCCCTCGTCGCGATCCGTCTCGGTCAGTCGCTCGGTTGGAGCCAGAGGAACGAGGGTCTCGATTGCGGCGTCGACCAGATTCGGGCGAACGCGAGCCTTGACGACGCCCTGCATCGACAGGAGCTCCTTGAGTGGACCCTCGCGGACCAGTTTCCCCGCGGCGATGATGCCCACCACGTCGGCCATGACCTGGATCTCCGCCAGGAGGTGGCTCGAGACGAAGACCGTCTTGCCCTGTGATGCCAGCGCCTTGAGCGTGTCGCGCATGGCCACGATGCCGGCCGGGTCGAGGCCGTTGGCGGGCTCATCGAGCAGCAGCAACTTCGGATCGCTGAGCAGCGCCCCCGCGATTCCGAGCCGCTGCTTCATGCCCATCGAGAACCCCTGGACCTTGTCGTTGGAGCGGTCGCACAGGCCGACCAGATCCAGCAGCTCTTCGATGCGCTTCGAAGGCACCGGAGCGCCGGACGCAGCCAGCTCGCGGAGGTTGGCGCGGGCCGACAGATACGGGTAGAAGGTCGGCGACTCGACGAGCGCCCCCACCTCGAACAGACGACGCCGATCTCCGCGCTTGAACGGCTTGCCGAGCAATTCGACCTTGCCACCGTCGGCGTGGATCAGCCCGGTGAGGACACGCATGGTCGTCGTCTTGCCGGCACCGTTGGGCCCGAGGAAACCGTACACGACGCCTTCCGGGACCGACAGGTCGAGGCCGTCGAGGGCGCGCCGCGGCCCGTAGTTCTTTCGCAGGCCGCGCGTCGCAAGCGCGAGACCGGTCGTTCCGCTCATGCCGGCCCTCGGCCGGCGTTGCCTGCCGCGCTCATGGGGAGCGTTCCGGGATTCACCTGAGGTTCTCCTTCCGTCGAAGCGGACGCTGGGAATGCGGCCGGCAAACGCTCGGCCATGATCTGGAGCAGGCGTTCGAACGACGCCAGCTCGTCGGCGCTGAGGACCGCGAGCACCTGTCGTAGAGCCCCTCGCCCGGCACCCTGGATTTCGGCCAGAAGGCGAGCGCCGTCGTCGCTGAGCCGGCACTCGACAACGCGCCGGTCGTCGACGCGGTGGCTTCGGATGGCCAGACCGCGCCGCTCCAGACGATCGATGAACTCTGAGGCGGTGGCGTCGGTCACGCCGAGCTTGTGGGCGAGCCGGCCGATCGAGACCGGCCCGGACTGGCCGAGCACGAACAGAAGACGCAGCTGACCGAACGTGAGATCGTGATGGGCCCAGGCCGGCGGTCCCTTGGGCATGAACTGGACCAGCGCCTGAACGCGAGCCTCGATGTCGTCGAACGTAACGGCATGCCCCGATATTTCGGCCATGCCCTTACCTTAAGGCAAGATCCTCAAGGATTGCTGAAAGGGCACCTCCGATTCAGTGTGGCGGCCAGTTCTGCGGGCGATCCTTAGCCGCCCGCCCGGCCTACTTCGCCGGCCCTGCCAGCCAGCCCTTCCAGGTCGCCTCCGCCGGTCCTGCGGTGAAGGCATCGCCGCAGCGGGCGAGCGGCAGCCGAAGCAGCCCGTTGTCGGCGAGCAGCCGCTCCACGATCTCGTCGGCGTCGAGGCGCATGTATCCCAGGCCGAGTTCCTTATACCGGCGTCCATCGGCGTCCAGAAGAGCCGGGGCGCCGAGCCGCTCCACGAAACGGCGCAGCTCCCCCGCCGCAATGGGCTTCCGCCGCAGGTCCACGAACGTGGCGTTGACGCGGCGCTCCTTGAAGAAGCGCAATGCCGCCTGCGTCGGGCGCGAGTCGGCGAGTCCGAAGAGCTGGACGGTGGGACCGGCCGGTGCTGGCATGGCGAGAAGAGTAACGATGACGTCGTAGCCCGGCTCGCCGGCCTGCCCACTCCTCTCCCCTCGAGCCGCCGCGCCAGGTACCATCCGCGCAGGAGGTGCGGCGTGATCTGGTTCACCGTTCAGCTGAGCGACAAGCCCGGGTCCCTCGCGAAGATGGCAGCCGGTCTGGGCGAACGCGGCATCAACATCAGCGCCATCGTTGGCATCGCGGAGGACACGGAAGGCGCGTTGATGCTCGCCACGAGCGACGCCGATGGCACGCGGGCGGCGTTCAGGGGCATGGGCCTGGCTTTCGAGGAGCACGATCCGGAGGAGGGCCTCGAGATCGCGGACCACCCGCGCGTGGCCCAGGGCTTGGCCGACCGCGGCCTGGGCGTAGGCTGAGATGGCCCGTCCCGCCCATTCCGCTCCCACCGTCGCCGTTCGGCTCGACTTCGCCGATCGGCCCGCCGCGATCCCGGAGATCGTCGCCAGCGTCGCCGCCGCTGGAGGCAGCCTCCGGACCCTCAGCACGGTCCGGCGCTGGACGGATGAATCGGCCGGGGCGCTGGTCGAAGTGGAGCTCGAGGTCGAAGGACTCAAGGAGGACCAGGTCATCGAGATCCTCGATCGCCTGCCCGACCTCCGCGGCTGCCGCGTCACCCGGTCCCTCGACCGCGTCTTCGGCAAGCGGCTAATCGTGATCGGCGGTGGAGCCCAGATCGCCCAGGCCGTTCTGGGCGCCGTCAGCGAAGCCGATCGCCACAACCTCCGCGGCGAGAAGATCAGCGTCGACACCATCCCGCTCGTCGGGGAAGAGAACCTGGCCGCAGCCGTTCGCGCCGTTGCCGACCTCGACCGGGCCCGTGCCCTCCTCCTGGCCGGCTCGATCATGGGCGGCGAGATCACCAGGGCCGTCGTCGAGATCCAGCAGCTCGGAATCCCCGTCATCGCCCTCAACATGGTCGGCTCGGTGACGGACGTCGCCGACCTTGTCGTCACGGACCCCGTCCAGGCCGGCACGATGGCCGTCATGGGCATCGCCGACACGGCCAAGTTCGACTTCGCCCGGCAGAAGGGCCGCCGCTACTAGCCATGGCGACCAGGACCGGCAAGGGCTCGCCATCGGCCGGCAGGGGCGCCGTGCCTGCGGATCGGCCGTTCGGGAACCCGAACCATGAACCGACGGAGGAGGCGCTCGAGGCGGTCCTGGGCGCCGCCGTCGCACGTTTCGACGCCATCCGAGGCCTCGCCATGGACTTCAACCAGGAGTGGAGCTTCTTCCGCGGCAGCGGTTGGATGCTGAGGATCCACGATGGCAGGAAGTCCCTCCTGTACCTGATTCCGCTGCGGGGCGCCTTCCGGGTGAGCATGGCCATCCGCGAGTTCGAGCGCGTCGCGTTCGCGATCGACCCCGGTCTGGCGCCCCTCCACGCCGCGCTGACGGCGGCGAAGAAGGTCCCGGAGGGCTTCGCGGTCGGGTTCGACGTGGATGGCCGCGGTGATTTCGACCCGCTCCGGTCGCTCATCGAGAAGCTGATCGAAGCGCGGCGGGCTTAGCAGCGCGGAGAGACGGACATGCGCATCGCGACCTGGAACGTCAACTCGCTGAAGGCTCGCATGGAGCGAGTCGAAGAGTGGCTGGCCGATCGATCCCCCGACGTCCTGCTGATGCAGGAGACGAAGCTCTCCGACGAGGCCGCGCCCTACATGCCGTTCAGCATGGCCGGTTACGACCTGCTCCATCACGGCGAGGGCCGCTGGAACGGAGTGGCGATTGCCAGCCGCGTGGGGATCGAGGACGTCGTTACCAACTTCGGCGACGGGCCTGTGCGCCGCTCCCCGGGCGTGGAGTCGACGACGGGGGCGATCGCTGAGACCCTTGAGGCCGAGGCGTCGGCGGCGCCGGCGGACGAAGCCCGAATGGTTTCCGCGGTCTGCGGCGGAGTCCGGGTCGTAAGCATCTATGCGCCCAACGGCCGAGCCCTCGACACGCCCTTCTATCGGGCCAAGCTTGCCTGGTTCGATCGACTCGGCCGCTGGCTGCGCGAGACCTGCGACCCGAGCCGGCCGCTGGCGATCGGCGGCGACTTCAACGTCGCGCCCGAGGATGCGGACGTCTACGACATGACCGACTTCGTCGGCGCCACGCACGTCTCAGCGCCCGAACGAGCCGCCCTGGCCTCGCTCCGCGACTGGGGCCTGGTGGACGCCTATCGGATGCACCACCCCGAGCCGGGGAGGTTCTCGTGGTGGGACTATCGAGCCGGCAACTTCCACAAGGGCCTGGGCATGCGCATCGACCACATGTACGTCACCCGGCCGGTAGCCGCACGCTGCACCGCCGCCGAGATCGACCGCGACGCCCGCAAGGGCAAGCTGCCCTCGGACCACGCGCCGGTGTACATGGACCTCACGGATTGACTCGCGGCCGGGAACCGGGCGATAACGAACCCGACGCGATCGCGAGTGGCCGGCGGGGATCTCTAGCCGGCAGGGGTGGCGCTCGGCGTCGGGGTCGGAATGGGCGTCGGCGTCGCGGGTGGAGCCGGCGTGAGCTGACCGGGCTGCGGGATGTTGAGCACCAGCCCGATCTGAAGGAGCGTGGGGTTGTCCGCAAGCTTGGGATTGGCCAGCAAGAGTTCCCACTGCTTCAGATGGAACTTGGCGGCGATCTTGGCCACGGAATCTCCGGCCACGACCTTGTACTGCTGGTAGCTCACGAACGGCGCCACTGTGCCGCCACCGCCGGCCGTCGCCGATGCCACGGCGGCATTGGACGGCGCGCTGGAGTGGACCGAGTTGCTCGCGGTCGGTGCGGTCGCCGAACGGCTCGCTGCCGGGGCGTTGTTGGGGTGGCCGAGCAGAGCTGGCAGAACCACAAGCGCGCCCAGGACCACCGCCACCGCGATTGCCACGAACACCAGAGGCTTGACGGTCCGGTGCTCTTCGTGCCCGCGGAGCCGCGGGTAGTTGTAAGGGCTCGGCGGCTTCTCCCAGGCCGGATAGCTCGGTATTCGGCGGGCCATGGCCGAGGCCGGTTCCTTGAAGGGCCGCTGCGGGGCGGTGGGCCCGTGCAGGGCCGCCTCCCTGTCTTGCCGCGCCGGCGGACGCACACGGCGGACACGATTCTCGGAGTCGGGGTCGACCGGCAGATCGGAAGCGGCCCCGTCGTCGGCCGGCGGGCGCCCGGGCGCTTGCTCGATCTCTTCTTCTCGATCCATCGTTCCTCCTCGTCCTGGAGGCGCCGCCTCTGGGTCCCGAGCCCGATTGACGCGCAGCCCCGCGCTGCGCTGGGAGCGACCCCCAGAGCAGGTCCGTGCATCCGTAAGGGTAGACCGACCTGGCAGACAAGGTACAGGAAGCTGCGGAGATGGGCGCCGGCGCCCTCTGAACCGCCTCGAAGCCGCCGCTGAACCCTCAGTCGAAGGCGCCCCTGAAGAACGTGTTGCGATCGCGAATGCGGCCGATCCCGATGAGCCGTCCGTCCACGTCCTCGACGACGAACTCGTACGAGCCATAGGGCGTCATCGCCGGCTCGCGCACGACGCGCGCGCCCTTCGCCTTCAGTTCTTCATGCATCGACTCGACGCCCTCGACGGTGTCCGGGTCGAGGTAGATATCGAAGCCGGCGCCATAGCGGACGCCGTTGGGCTGGACATCGCCGTGCCCGGCCTGTACCAGGATGATCTCGACATCGTCGCGGTAGATCGTCGCGAAGGCTTCCTCGGCGTCGTAGTGCTCAACGACGGTGAAGCCGAAGATCTCGCGGTAGAAATCCGCGGTCCGGCGCACGTCGGCTGTGACGAAGACCGCCGCGGCGTTGGCCAGCCTGGCTTTGCTCAAGGTGCCCTCCCTGGTCGCCCGTCCCCCCGTTCGATGCGCCGCGCCCGGGCGCGGTAGGCGCCGGAATGTCAGTATGGGCGCATGGAAATCCACTTCCTCGGCGCTGCCAATACGGTAACCGGATCACAGTTCCTGCTCGTGACCGAGCGGGCCAAGGTGCTGATCGACTGTGGCATGTTCCAGGGCGGTCCGCACGAAATCGTTCGCAATCGCGTTCCCCTGGCCTACGACCCCAAAGAGCTGGACGCGATCGTCCTGACCCACGCCCATCTCGACCATTGCGGGCTCATACCGCACATCGTGGCCGAGGGCTTCAACGGCCCCATCTACGCCACGCGCGGCACGATCGAGCTGGCCTCGCTGGTGCTGCTCGACTCAGGCAAGCTCCAGGAGGAATACGCCAAGCGCCACAGGCATTGGGCGGCGAAGAACCCGGACAAGGCCGCCCGTGAGGATCAGCGCGATGAGACGGAGATCGAGGCTCAGGAGCAGATCGCCGAACAGGAGGAGGAGGCCCCGCCAGACAGCGCCACCACCGGCGCCCCGACTGGACTGCACGCCGGCGACGTCACGCCCGACGGCCACGTCATCGCCTCGGGCATCGACGAACTGGCTTTGAGCGACGAGCAGGGCCTCGGCACGCGCATGGGCTATCCGCCGTTCGGTCAGCCGGGTCACGACGCCGCGATGGCAGGCAGCCCGGCGCAGCCGAACCTCGTTCTCGAGGAACCCGTCTACGACCTGGCGCAGGCGCAGACCTCCCTGACCCACTTCCGCCCCACCGACTACGAGACGCCTCTCGAAGTGGCCCCCGGCATCACCGCCGTCTACCACGACGCGGGCCACATCCTCGGCTCTGCCATCGTGGAGCTGCGTGTTGCGGCCCAGAAGGACGTGCCCACTCGAACGCTCGTCTTCTCCGGCGATCTTGGCCGGGCCGGTGCGCCGATCCTGCGCGACCCGACGATCCTCTCGCAGGCCGACTACGTCCTCGTCGAGTCGACGTACGGCGGCCGAGTGCACGAACCTGAGGAAGAGTCGCTGACCCAGCTCGAGGGGGCCGTCAAGGACATCGAGAAGACACAGGGCGTGTTGCTCATTCCCTCATTCGCGATCGGCCGGACACAGGAAGTCGTATGGGCCCTGCGCCACCTCCTGGACGCCGGCCGAATTCCCGACGTGAGGCTGTTCCTGGACTCGCCGATGGCGTCGAAGGCTTCGGCGATCTACCGCGAGCACACCGACTACTACGACGCCGACACGCTGGCGCTTCTCAAGAAGGGCGAGGGTCCCATCGACTACCCGTCGGCAAAGGAGACTCCTCTTGCCGCCCAATCCGAGGCGATCGACCGGGCCAGCCGGCCGTATGTCCTGGTCGCGTCGAACGGCATGCTGACCGGCGGGCGCGTCCTGAATCACCTCCGAACGCTCATCGGCGACACGAAGGCAATGATCCTGTTCGTGGGCTATCAGGGCGAGGCGACGCTCGGGGCCAGGCTTCAGGCAGGCATCACGACGGCTCGAATCGACGGTCAGGAGTACACGGTCCGGTGCGCCGTCAGGTCGATCAGCGGGTTCTCGGCCCACGCCGACGAGCCCGGACTGCTCTCCTGGCTGGGCAACTTCATCGCGGGTCGAAAAGCCGGGGATCCGGGCGTGCCGCGGCGCATCTTCATCGTCCACGGCGACCCGGATGCCCAGGCGGCGCTCGAGCCCAAGATCCAGGCACTTGGCCTGCCGACCATGACTCCGCACTGGCACCAGCACGTCGTCCTCGACTGACCGTTCGATGCCAGCGGCCGCCGCGACCGGTCCGGCGATCCGGCCGATCCGCGAGGACGAACGCACCGAGCTCACCCGGCTGGTCCGGGCAAACTGGGGCTCCTCCACTGTCGCCAGTCGCGGCGCCGTCCACGACGTGGCCGACTTGCCATGCCTGCTCGCCCTCGAGGACGAGCGCTGGTTGGGCGTGGCCGCGTACCGGGTGGAAGGCGACGAATGCGAACTCGTCCTGCTCGAAGCCTTCGAGAAAGTCCGGGGCGTAGGGACGGCACTCCTCGCGGCCATGGCTGAAGTGGCGCGCCGGTCGAGCTGCCGGCGGCTGTGGCTCATAACCACCAACGACAACCTGGACGCGTTGCGCTTCTACCAGCGCCGAGGAATGCGCCTGGTACGCATCTGGCCCGACGCAACGACCGCGGCCCGGCAGACGCTCAAGCCGGAGATACCGCTCGTCGGCGACTACGGCATCGCACTCCGCGACGAACTGGAGCTCGAGCTGCTTCTCGCCGACTCTGCCGACGCCGAGGGGCCGGAACCGGCTCGCTAGCTGTTCGCGCCACCGCTCCTGGCGCCGCCGCCAACTCTCCCGCCCGCCGCGCCCGTGCTGCCCGGCGCGTGGAGTGGTATCCCGGCCGCGCAG
>Ga0182010_10000149_pt1 | contig 39527 bp, 33 predicted proteins | sample 611E1MmetaG_FD_120488 | JGI IMG/M metagenome (GOLD analysis project Ga0182010, IMG submission 120488) | Permafrost microbial communities from Stordalen Mire, Sweden - 611E1M metaG | ecosystem: Environmental > Terrestrial > Soil > Wetlands > Permafrost | place: Sweden: Stordalen | collected... | reverse complement strand
TCACGTCGAACACGAACTGCGTCGACTGACCTGGGTTGCCCCAGTACTCAACCTGCAACTGTCCCGCGCTGTTTAGCGGCACGGTCAGGTTGTTGGCGCGAATGTCGCCCTTGGGGAAGTTGAACGCGGCCTCTGTGCCTGGTAGGCCCCGGGACGAAGGCCCGGCCGGCTATTTGAAGTAGCCATTGACGTCCAGAATCAGGTGAGTCGCCTGGCCGCTCGGCGCCCCGTAGACGAGCTGAACCTTGCCGTCAGCAGTCAGCGGAACGATCACGCCGTTGGCTCGATTGTCTGAGACCGGGAAGTTCAGGTTCGAGAACGGGGTCGACGGGCTGACCGCAGGCCCCATCGCGGCCCAGCCGCCGTAGGATTGCTGGGTGACCGTCAGGTTGGCCGAGATTGCGACGGCATCGCCGGGCACACCACCGGCGCCGGTGACCTGGAGGGTCTGCGGCGCGGCGGCCGGGATCGGTCCGCCCAGTCCGGTCGAAGACCGGGTATCGAGAATCCGGGCCGGACTCAGCGTGTGGAACAGGGTTCCTCCGGTGGCCGTGAAGTAGCCGGAGATGTCGATGACGAGATCCAGCCGGCCGGTCGTCCCGGGGTGAGTGTGAAAGACCGCGGCGATGGTGCCGTCCGCGGCGACGGGGACGATGAAGTTGTTGGCCCGGATGTCCCCGGCCGGGAAGTTGATCGTCGACGACGACGGATCGCTCGAGGCTGTGGGGCCCAGGTACACGAAACCTGCGTATGAGGGGTTGACCACGGTCACGTTGCCGGCAACGGCCACGATGCCGGTCGCCGGCAGGCCCGCGACGCCCGCTACGCCGATCTGTCTGGGAGTGCCGCTCGTGAACTGACCGCTCAGCCCCGTGCCGTCCCGGGTGTCGAGGATGCGGTGCGGCCCGTATTGAACGTAGCCGTTGCCGTTGGCGTCCGCCAGGAAGTAGCCGGTGACGTCAATCAGCAGATCGGTCGTGGCGCCCACGTTGGAGCCCTTGTACCAGGCATCGAGGGTTCCCGCGGCCGACAGCGGAACAGTCGCGCCGTTGGCCCGGTTATCGCCGACCGGGAAATTGACCGTCGATGACCCGGGCATGGTCAAGATGGTCGGGCCGAGGAAGACCCAGCCGGAGGCCGACTGGTTGGTCACGGTCAAGTTGCCGGTGATGGCTATGGCGCCGCTCGGGACACCGCCCTTGCCGGCGATCTGATAGGTATATGTGCCGCCCGACGACAGCTTGCCTGTGGGTCCGATGCCGTTGCCCCGCGTGTCCACCACCCGAGTCGGCGCGACCGGATAGTAGGTGCCCGACTGGCTGACGAACCCCGGCGCCTGGCCGGAGATGGCGTCGTCAGTCGACAGGCTTGGGATCGAGACCATCGATCGGTAGTAAACATCGCCGTCCGATGCCGGGTTGTCCAGGTTGGGGTCGATCTGCGAGGTATAGCCGGGGCTTCGCGTGCTGGCCCAGGACGTCACGTGGTTGTGGAAGCCCGGGAACGACTTCCAGACGGAGTCGATCGTAGAGTGCGCGGTGAAGAGACCGTCGATGTAGGGCCCAATGTCATCTACGCCCTCGGCGATGACCGCCTTGGCGCCGCCTCGCAGAAAGCCCGATGCGTAGCCGTCGACTCGCTGCTCGGCCACGGCCTGCGTCGGCACGCCCTGGCCCCATTCGGTGTCGCCGGAGGCGTAGCAGAGGTGATTCAGTATCACCACCGCGTTGGGGGCCAGAGCAAGTTGGGCCATGAAGTTCTCGCCGTAGTACTGCGTGTTGCTGTCGCCGCCCCCCGCTGCGGCGTTGAGGCCCATGCCGTTGTCGAGATTGGGCTGCTCATAGCCCACGTAGGGATTCGGATAGCCGCTCCCGTGCCCCAAGTAGACGAGGATGTTGGCGCCCTGAGCCGCGACCGCCACCGCGCTCCAGGTCGCGTTCGGCGAGTACACCTTGATGACGTTGCTCGTGTACTTTGCGAACTCGGCCGCGGCGGCGTCCGCCTCGGATCGGTAGGAGGCCGTTGAGTCCTGGGTCGCACCCACGACAATGACGACCTTGGCCGGCGCAGATGCGGCTCTCGCACTCTGCGGGGCAACGGTAGCTGCGCTGCCGGCGATGAGCATGCCGATCGCGAGAGCGAGGACGAGCTTTCGCATGGCGTTCTCCCTGTTGGCTCTTCGGGGGAGTTGGAGCGGGAGCTCCGGCGGAATCGCGCCGGTGCGGCGCGATTCTTGGGCGGCCGACTGTCGGTTGCTATCCAGCCTGCGTCACCAGGCCGGCAAGGACAATCGTGCCTTGGTCCCAGGACCGAATGGTCCCTTCGGGCGGACTGTTGTACGTTTGGGTGCGGATGGGGGCTGTTCGAATGGCCCTGAAGCGGTGCCACTATAGGCAGCCTGACCGGTTTCGCCAACCTCTGTGAAGGAATCCACGACCGGAGGTACCCTCGCCTTAACCGGTCGCGGAGGACCGTCGCTGCTCCTGGGCGGTCCCTTCAGCCGAGGCGCAGACCTCGTACCAGTTCCATTAGCGTCGGGTTCGAGCGATCCCGATCCGACAGTATCGGCCGGCCGTCGGGCGTCTCGGCGATCCTGGGCCACGGCACTCCGACGGCCGGATCGTCCCAGGCAAAGCCAAGTTCGTCGCTGCCGTCGTACTCGTTCGTGACCAGGTAGAGGAGCTGCAGCCGCTCGAGCGCGAGAAACCCGTGGGCCACGCCGGTGGGGATCGTCACGGTTTCGCCCTCAGCCAGCTCCCGAGTCTCTACCAGCGCCCGGGCTGCAGGGTCGGCCAGCACCGGCCGCACGTCGATGAGGGCGACCAGGGCCCGGCCACTCACGACGGTCCAGTAGTCGAGTTGGCGGCGGTGGTAGTGCAGCCCGCGCAGGACTCCCGGCGCAGATGTCGAGATATTGGCCTGGACGAAGCGGGCGCCGGGCAGCCCGGCCTCTTCCTCGCCCAGTTCGCCCAGGCCCGAGGCCCGCCAGATCTCGACGAAGGAGCCGCGGCGATCGGCCAGCAGGTTGAGACGTCCGTAGCGCACGCCGCGCAGCCGCGAACCCGCTTCGTCTGGACTCATCCTCGGGCCTCCGGTCTTCGAGCTACAAGCCTTATGTACTCCGCGGTAGCTTCCTGCCACGGCCGCAGCAAACCCGTGGGGAGTGGAGTCGGCTCCAGGACTCCCCAGGCAGGCGGCGTCGAGGGGCGCGGCCACGTGCTCATGGGCACGTCCGCCGTGGGAACGTCGATGCCGGCAAGGCGCAGCACCTCTCGAGCCCACTCCGCTCTGGTGGCTCGTCCGGCGTTGACGACGTGATGGATGCCACCGAAGCCGCGATGGTCCGGCCGGCGGCCCCACTCCCGCACCAGCCCGACGATCGCCGCCGCCAGGTCGACTGCGTAGGTTGGGCAGCCCGTCTCGTCCGAAACGAGTCTCAGAGTCGAGCCCGAGATGCGCGCGGCCTCGGCGGCGGCCAGAATCTTCACCGGGAAGTCGGCGCCCGGAGGGCCGAAGAGCCAGGCCGTCCGCACGATCGCCAGGCCAGGAACTGCCGTATCGGCCGCGGTCTCGTCGACCTTCGTCGCGCGCGCTCCAGGTGGGGCCATCGCGGCGGCGGCGAAGTCGTCGCCGGTTGCGCAGTACGCGGCCCGAGCCGCCTGCTCGCCGGCGAGCTTGGCCGTGCCGTAGGGGTTCGGCGGGTTCGGGACGTCGGTCGGTCGGTACGGCCGACCGTCGGTGCGAGCGCCGTCGAAGACCTCATTGGTAGACACCACGACGAGCCCTGCCCCCGCCCGCACGCAAGACTCGGCCATCTCACCGACGGCGGTTCCGTTGCGGCGCAGACCCAGGACTGGATCCCGCGCGCAGCCGTCCACGTCCGTCCAGGCGGCGGCATGGACGACGATGTCGGGCCGGTACCTCGACACAAGCCGCTCCGCCGATTGAGGGTCGTCAAGGTTGTGCTCAGGCAGATCCCAGGCGAGCAGATCGGCAACGAATGACGAATCCGTCAGCGCGGCGATCAGGGCGGTGCCGAGTCGCCCGCCTGCTCCCGTCAGGGCTACACGCATCAGCTGAAGTGCCCTCTCACGTGGCCTCTCGCGAACCGGCCAGACGCGCGGCGTACTGGCGGCGGTAGTAGGCCTCCCACTCGCCGGACTTGATGGAGCGCCACCAGTCCTGATTCTGCCGGTACCAGTCCACGGTTGCGGCCAGGCCGTCCCCGAAAGGCATCTTGTTCGTCCAGCCCAGTGCCGCGAGCTTGGAACTGTCCATGGCATAGCGACGATCGTGGCCAGGCCGATCCTCGACGAGGCGTACCAACGACCACGGCTTGCCGAGCCGGGCGAGCAGCTCCGTGACGATCTCCCGGTTCGTGCGCTCGTTGTTGCCGGCCAGGTTGTACGTCTCGCCGGCGGCCCCGTGCTCGAGGACGTGGCCAATGGCGCCGGCATGATCGGCCACGTACAGCCAGTCTCGCCGCTGCAGGCCGTCGCCGTAGAGGGGCAGCTGCTGGTCGTCTATGGCGTTGGTGATGAAGAGCGGAATGAGCTTCTCGGGATGGTGGTAAGGGCCGTAGGTGTTCGAGCCTCGGGTAACCACCACGTCGAGGCCGTAGGTGACGAAGTAGGAGCGTGCCAGCAACTCGCCGGCGGCCTTTGCGGCGGAGTAGGGCGAGCGTGGCTCGAGCCGATCGTCCTCGCGGCTCTCGCCGGACTCCACGGAGCCGTACACCTCATCCGTGGAGACCTGGAGGAACCTGGGCGCGGCGCGGAGTCCCTTCGCGGCCCGATCCCGCTCGGCACGGCAGGCTTCGAGCAGGACGTGCACCCCCATGACGTCGGTGCGGAGGAAGGCCTCCGGATCGAGGATGGAGCGATCGACGTGAGATTCGGCCGCGAAGTTGACGACGGCATCGACTTCGGCAACCAGCGGCGCGACGGCCGCCGGGTCCGCGATGTCGCCGACGATGAAGCGAAGGCGCGCGGCCTGCTCGGGGTCCGCCTCGGCCGGAGCCAGATTGACCCGGTTGCCGGCGTAGGTCAGCTTGTCGAGGACGGTGATGGATCGACCGTCGCGGCGGGCGAGCACGTCCCGTACGAAGCAGGACCCAATGAAACCGGCTCCGCCTGTCACGAGCAGACGGCGGAATCGAGGCTCTATCGAGTCGCTCACGTGCCGGGCCTGGTGGGTGGCGCGATCAGGTGGCCAGAGCGCGATTCCTGCTCGGCCAGCTCGGCCGCCCGAATCAGGGAAGTGACAGTGCCGGCATCCGTCCACAGGCCGTCAAACTTGCGGGCGAAGAGGCGCCCTGGCAGGTAGTGATTCAGGAGGTCCGTGATCTCGAGCTCGCCCCGGCGAGAGGGCACCAGCTGGTCTATGACGCCGAACGCGTCCGGACGCAGGAAATACACGCCGATGGGGATCAGATTGCTCTTCGGCTCAGCGGGCTTCTCCTCGAAGCCGATTACGTCCCCGGCAGCATTCAGCTCGGCGACGCCGAACCTCTCCGGGTCGGCCACCTCGTACAAGAGCGTCCCGGCACCCCACGGTCCGGTCTCGAACTCGCGTGCGGCGGTCGCCAGCGGCGGCCCCAGGAGGACGTTGTCGCCGAGGACGCAACAGAACGCCTCATCGCCGACAAAGTCCCGAGCCAGGCCGATTGCATGGGCGATGCCCAGAGCTCCGCGCTGGTAGCGGTAAGTGAGATGAACGCCAAAATGCTCGCCGTCGGCGAGAAGCTCCACCACGTCCCCAACGCTCTTGCCGCCGACGACGACCATGACCTCTCGAATGCCCATCCCCGCCAGTGTGGCGATGGGGTAATAGATCATCGGCCGGTCGTAGATCGGCAGGAGGTGCTTGTTGGTTACGATGGTGAGGGGGAATAGGCGAGTGGCTGTGCCTCCCGCCAGAACGAGACCCTTCAAGCTGGCTCCGTGGGCATCAAGGCCGCAAGGTTAGCAGGTTCGACATGGCCCGAGCGACCGGCACGACCCCGAGCGCCCGGCGCGGCCCGCCAGCGTGCGTCGGGATTCCAGGTCGTCAGTAGTGGGATGGCTGAGCCGTCGGCCTGGGGGACGGAGATAGGGAGCTGGCGGGGGCGCAAGAGCTGCCCGGGCCGGCGGAGCTCCCCGGACTGGCCGAGCTGCGTGGGCCGGCGGAACTCCCCGGACTGGCGGAGCTGGCCGGGCAACCCGTTGGCAGGGGCGGCCCGAAGCCGCCTTTGTAGTCAGTTATGACAGCCAGGAACGTGGCGTCGGTCAGGTGCGCCGCTGGACTGACGGTCGCACTTTGGACGACGGCGTTGGGGTCGCAGACGACGTCGGTGATGGTGCCGATCAGGAGGGCTGGAGGGTACGGAGACGTGTCGCTGGTGCCCGGCAGCGACTCTCCGGCCGTGACCACGTACCTTCCCTTGAGCGCCTTGCATTGTTCCGGGGTGACGTCGATGTTCGACATCTGCAGCTGGCCGCTGATCGAGCCGCTGATCGTGCCGGTGGCCGTGCCCGTGGCCGTGCCGGGGGCAACGGACGGGGCGACCGTAGGAGACGCGGATGCTGTTGCGGTGCCAGTCAGGGAGGCCCGGCCGACCACGACCGACGTGGGGTCGCTGATGAGCAGAATGGTCGAGACCGTGGCGTCGACGGACTGAATCCGGCCGACCAGTGCTCCCCCGGCGTCGATCACGACCGCGTCCGCGACGATGCCGTCGTTGCTGCCCTTGTTGACGATCAGCGTTCGCGGATTGACTCCCGAGACGTCCCGAACGATGACTCGAACCGGCGTGGTCTGGTACTGCACGCCCGTCGCGATGGAGGTGATCTTCGTCCAGTCGTCGTTCAGCTTCGCGATGGCCGGAGCGCGATCCAGCTCTTCCTGGAGAGTCTGGTTCTCGAGCTTCAGCTGTTCGTTCTCGGTTCGCAGCCTGTCGATCTGGGTCAGGGCGGACCAGTACGAACCGACCGTGTCGGCCGCGCTGTTGAGGAACGTCTCGACGGGCATGACGGCCCAATTGGCGGCCGACTGAAGGTCGTGGGCCGTTTGCGTGCCGGACATGCCCATCAAACCGACGCTGACGATCAGCAGAGCACCGAAGGCCGTCCATTCCCGGCGGATCGTCCGTCGCGTCGCCGTGATCGCGTTCATGCGGCCGCCCCGGCCACGCGCTCAGTCAGCGCGCTGGGCGGGCGTAGGTGTCCGCCACCAGCACTTCTTCCATCAGGTCCAGCTCCTCCAGGACCACGCCGGTGCCGCGAGCGACGCAGGTCAGCGGGTCGTTGGCCACATGGACCGCCATCTGAGTGGCTTCGGCTATGCGACGATCGAAACCCGCAAGCAGGGCGCCGCCTCCGGCCAAAACTATGCCCTGGTCCATGATGTCGGCCACGAGCTCCGGCGGCGTCTCCTCGATCGTGTCTTTGATCGTGTCGACGATGAGGGCCAACGATGGATCGATGGCCTCGCGGATCTGTTCGCCCCCGACCTCGACGCTGCGTGGCAGGCCCGTCAGCAGGTCGCGGCCACGGAGAGTGACGCGCTGGGAGTCCCACTCGCCCGGGCTGGCGGATCCGATGGCGATCTTGATGTCTTCGGCCGTGCGCTCTCCCAGGAACAGGTTGTACTCGCGGCGGGCGTAGGCGACGATGTCGGCGTCCATCTCGTCGCCGCCGATGCGGATGCTCCGTGATACGACGATACCGCCTAGGCTGATGACAGCGACTTCGGTCGTGCCGCCGCCAATGTCGATGATCAGGCTGCCGGTCGGCTCGTTGATGGGCAGACCGGCGCCGATCGCGGCTGCCATTGGCTCCTCGATCAGACCGGCCCAGCGCGCTCCGGCGTTCATGGCTGCATCGCGCACGGCCCGTTTCTCGACTTCGGTTACTCCAGAGGGAATGCCCAGGAGCATCCGCGGCCGCGGCACCATGCCGATCCTGTCGTGGACCTTGCGCACGAAGTAGGCAATCATCTGCTGCGTAACGTCGAAGTCGCTGATGACTCCGTCGCGGAGCGGTCGGACCGCGATGATGCTTGCCGGAGTCCGGCCGACCATTCGCTTGGCCTCGGCCCCGACGGCAAGAACCTTCCTGGTCTTCGCCTCCAGGGCGACGACGCTCGGCTCGCTAATGACGATGCCACGGTCGCGAACCCAGACGAGTGTGTTGGCCGTGCCCAGGTCGATCCCGATGTCGCGGGAGAATAGACCGAGCAGGGTGTGCAGGCCGAACATGATTCGCGGCTGTTCCTTCTTGTCGTGGCGCTGACTTTCCCGAGGATGGGGACGGGACAGCCAGCCTGGAGACTCGGACGATCGAGTGGCTCAGAGGCCTCGGATTGTGACGGTGGAGCCCCAATCCATTATGGCGGGGCGCTCACTCAACCCGTCTCGATCCTGAAAAGCTGAAGCAGTATACGCGCCCGATCATGTGTGGGCTCTTTGCAGTCGAGCCGACTCGGCGGGCTGCGGCAGTTTACCTCTCCATTGCAACGGGCGACGCGGCGTCCGCGGGCCACAGCTCACGGCTATGCGGGCGGCGGCCGACGCGGCTCGAATCGACCCATCGGCGACTCGCAACTGGCGGATGAAAGCTCAGACGTTTCGGTCGAAGGCCACGCCGCGGTCGCGCAGTGACACGAATCCGTCGCCGGCAACGATCAGGTGGTCCAGGAGCTGTATGTCCAGCAGTCGGCCGGCTGCGAGTGCCTCGGCTGTAAGGCGGAGGTCGTCCGGGCTTGGTGTCGAGTCGCCAGAGGGATGGTTGTGAATCAGAATCACACCCGTCGCATTGAGGCGGACCGCATCGCGGAACAGTTCGCCGATGCGGACCAGGCTCGATGAGACATTGCCCTGGTAGACCGTCACCTGCCGTATGACGGCGTTGCGAGTGTTGAGCAGCACCACTCGAAGCTCTTCGCGCTCCAGGTAGCCCATCTGCGGCACCAGCCGCTCGCCAAGATCGCGCGGCGCCCGCACTGTCCAGCGGCCGTGCGGCCAGTCGGTCACGACCCGGCGGCCCAGCTCGAAGGCGGCGCACAGCTGAGCGGCCCGCACCGGCCCTACCCCCGGCACCGCCTCGAGCTCGACATCCGTCGCGCGGGCCAGCCCCACAAGACCCTCGTGACGTTGGAGTGCGTCGGCGGCCGCGTCAAGCGCAGAGTGCCCCTGGGTTCCGGATCCCCATAGCACGCCGATGAGCTCCGCGGCGCTGAGCGCCCCGGCGCCGTGAAGAGCGAGCCGCTCCCGAGGTCGTTCGCGCTGAGGGAGGTATCCGGCCAGGCCGGCGGACCGTTCGGCTGCGGCGCGTACACTTCGCCCGGTGCCGGCCCCCACGGCACGCCCATCCGGCCGACCCACGGAATCCCGCCCTCCGACGTCGGCGAGCGGCTGGTTCTACCTGCTCCCGGAGCCGAACGACGGAAGCCCGCCGATTCCCCCCGCCGTCGAGCTCCGGGAACGACGGGAGCCTACGACGCGCCGCTCACCGGCGGCCCAACCCCCACTTATCGGAGCCTTCATCGCATCCGGACGAACGGTCGCGGAAACTCACCACGTCCTCAGGCTCGAGTCAGAAGAGGGAGATGAGGGTTATCAGACCGTTATAGCCGGGGCCTCGTTCCCGAGGCGAGGATCGTCCGGCGCCGCATGTACATCCATGGGCTGAGGCGTGGTGAGCCTCCGAGGATGCCTGCCTCAACCGCCGACGGCGGGCTTGCGGTTGGCGATCGTTCCGCCCGCGGGTCGGGCCGGTCTGGTCTGCCCGGCGGCGTCCGGTATCGACGCCACTTGGGCACCTTCGGCGCTGGGTTGCGCAGCAACGACCGGACGTTCGAAGTCCTTTCCGCACCAGGCGCACAGAGTCCAATCGAGGCCGACAAGCCGCTCGCAGTTGGGACAGACGCGGTTCAGCCTGGTTCGGCACCACGGGCAGATGATCCATTCCTCGCCTACCCGTCGATCGCAGCCGCGGCAGGTTCTCACGGCCTCGACCTCGGCAAGGAGCGCCTCCTCGGCCAGGTTCCGCTCGTAGACCTCGCCAAGGCGCTCTCCGGGCCTGATCACTCGATACACGATTACGCCGAGGACGAAGAAGAACGGCGTGGGCAACAGGATCAAGGCGGCGGCGACGTAGGGCATGACCGGGTTCTCGGTTCGGTCGTGCATGTCGCGGAATGCCCAGAAGGCGGCCGCCAGCCAGACGATGAAGAGGTAGAGCACGACCGAATACAGCACGAGCTGCACAACTGCACTCGAGAGGAACGAGTCGACCGCGCTACCAAGCTGGCCGGACAGATCGGTTGGCATGGGACCTGGTGCTTTCTCGCTTCGTCTCTTCCGAGACTATCACCGCCGCTTCGGAAGGCGTCTGGCAGTGTATCAGGGCGGCATTGGGCGCCGGCCTATGGCTGCGGCGGCTGTGACGGCGCTGAGTGCCCCGCGGTGACGCCGGACCCGCTGGCCGGATGCTCGAACCGCCGCTGGAGAAGACGACCTCGTCGCTCGCACTAACTGCGGTTGGCGCCGACCTCTGACGAGAACAGCGTGACGATGGCGCCCGCGATGAGCAGTCCGGCGCCGACGAGCAGGCCGAAGACACCAGACCCGCAGCCCCATGGAAGTGTCACGTACAGGAGGAAGACGCCCAGATACAGACCCCCGAGGACCATCGGCATGATCAAGTCCGTCACTCGCCCGATGACGATCGACAGGTTGGGAAGCCGCTCCTGAGCGCGGTCTTTGCCGGAGGCGGCGCCAAGCACCAGCACGCTGAAAAGGAACAGCGGAATGGCTGCCGGCATCGCCCAGCCCCACTGGTTTGGCGGTGGGGTCGATCCAGTCGTGCCGACGCCGATGCCGTTCACGGTCGTCCACGGCAGGAACAGGCTCGCCATGCCGATGAGGGAGCCGGCGGCGATCAGACCGAACGCCACGAGCGCCTGAGTCGACTCCTTGCGAGCAGGTTGGTCGAGGGCTGGTGGGGTTGCCATGGCGGCTGTGGCCGGATGTGCGGTTGGAGCGGTTGCCCCGAATTGAGCGGGATAGCCAGGGGCCGCGGGTGCAGTGGCTGAAGAGGTGGGTGGGGCAGCCGAGGCAACGGACTCCGCGAGGGACATGGGTGCGGCTTTGGCTGACGCCGGGAACGGAGTCGGGAACGGAGCCGGTTCGGCTGCCGGGACGCCCGCCCCGGCCGCCCAAACGCCCGAGGATTCCGACCTCGATGGAGCGGCCGCCGTGCCCGCAACAGATGGTGTCATGCCGGCAGGAGCCACAGGAACTGCCCCGACCGACACGCTCAGGCTTCGTCCCGTCTGTCGGGGGTCGGCGCTCGACGGCTGAAGCATCCATCCGGAAGGCGCGAGGCCGGTTGAAGGCGGCAGGTACCCTCCCGGGATCCTTGCGGATGAGTCCACGCCGGGTTGCGGGTCCGACTCGGACGTTACGAGTGGAGTCGGCTCGGTTGTCACGACCGAAGTCGGCTCGGTTGCCTCCGCCGTGGTCGGCACCCACGCAGGGGCCTCTGCCATCCGGTCGGGCCCAATTGGCGTGGCCGGGACGAGCCCGAGCGCGATCATGCGGAGATCCGCGTCGGCGGCGGTTGTATCTCCGGCGACGATTTCCGCCGAGGCGGCCGTATCTCCAATGTCTGGGCCTGTCGTGGCGCCGGCGGCGATGACGCCCGTCGTATCACCCGACAGCGCGGCTCCGCAGGCGGCGCAGAACGACTGGCCGGTCAGAACCGGCGACGAGCAGGCTGGACATGGCAAATACTCGACCACGCGGACTCCTCTGTTGAGGGGGCCGAATCTGTTCGGCCGCGCACCGCCGAGGTTTCCCGCGGCGGACGGCCCGAGTCAATCCCCCGATCTCTCCGAAACAGCCCCCGATAGTCCCAACGTAGCCACCGTCGAGTCAGGTCGGGCCTTGGACACTGCGTCCGCCGCCTCGCCTGTGAAAGCCGCGCTCCTCCAGGCCGAGGCGATGCCGGAGAGGGCCATGCCAGCCAGCCAGGCCAGGCCGAGGATCACCGCCGCCAGCGCGAAGACCACGGGCCTGAAGTCGCGAGTGGTGCTGAGCTGGTCGATTCCGATAGTGATCGCGATTGGCTGCTGGTTTCGGGCAGCGACGCGGCACCAGTCGAACGCCGTGGCAGTTGCGGCCATCGCCAGCGCGATTGCAGCGATGCCCGCTGCGAAGGAGGCGAGCACGGTGAGGGCCGACGAAACCGGCCGGCGGACAATCTGAACGAGTGCGCCGCCGATAGATCGCCAGATGCCCAGGTCGAGCAGGACGAGACGCCTGACCGCGATCGCGGCGACCGCTTCGGATGCCAGCCACGCCAGCCCAACTACCACGACGGCGTCAGCGGCGCTCTCCACGACCCGCACCGCAAGAGGCGTGGCGAGGTTCGATGGGGTCGTGAGCTCGTCATACGCGGCGGTGTAGATGCGCGAGCTGGCCCACACGATGGCCGCCACGAGCGGCATCACGCAGACCACGCGGACACCTGCAAGATCGAGGAGGACGCGGAGGTCTGGCAGTGGATGCGGTCGGTGCGACGCATGTCCAGCAGGGTCGAGGGCGGCGTCTATCAGCCAGACGTCGATGAGCGAGCCGACTACGAACGCGAGCAGCAGCCATAGCGCCGCCAACGCCGATATGACCGCCACGATTTCATAGAGCCAGGGCGTCGGATGGCCGTCGATGCCGAAGGCTGCCACGCCGGTCGCGCCCGCGATGCCGATCACAGAGGGCAGCACCGCGCTGGGCACGAGAAGGAGCAGGATCCCGCCGCGCAGCAGGAATCCCGCCAGCGCGACGACGATCGTGTCTCCGTCCGCCACCCCGAACTTCAGCGCCCGGCGCATCCGGCCGATCGGGCCTGCCGCGGCCGGGACGTCGGGCTGAGCGGGGGCGGGGCGCCCAGCTCGCTCAGTCACTCTGGCTACGGACCCGAGGGAGCCGGCGTGCCCACCACTGTCTGGAGCTGTGTCAGCAGCTGCTGCACGATGTCCATCTCCGACCCGTAGGTCGCCCAATCGCCGTTTCGGGCGGCTGCCTGCGCGGCCTGGAAGTGCGCGTTGGCCTCCGAGATCAGCTGCTGGGCGTTGCCACTCAACGAGACGCTGGGCAGAGCCGTCGGCGTTCCTCCTTGAGTCGGCGTGACAGAGGGCGTGCTGGACGCGCCCGATGCCCCGGGCGACCCGGAGGCTCCAGGCGAAGGCGAGCCTCCCGTCGGCGCCGTAGTGCCCTGGCCGGCGTATATCTGATTCAGGGCGTCCTGCAACGTATCGCCCCAGACGATCTGAGTCGGAGTGCCGAGGATGACCTTCTGGAATACCGGCAACCCGTTGCTCGACGCCTGCAGGTAGACAGGCTCGACGTACAGGAGCTCATTGTTCTGGGCGGAATCCTGCAGCGGTACCACGAGCAGGTTTCCCAGGATGACCTTGCTGCCGACCTGGCCCCACAGCGTGATCTGCTGGCTGATGTCCTTGTTCTGCGCGATCAGGGCCTCGATCTGTTGCGGTCCAAAGACGTTCGATGCCCGTGGGAAGTCGAACACGCTCACCTGCCCATAGGACGCTGGGTCGTTGTGGGCTGCCACCCACGCAATCATGTTCTGCCGACCTTGAGGCACCATCGGCTGAAGCAGGACGAACTCGGGATTCGCCTGACCGGGGATGCGCATCTGAACGTAGTAGGCCTGCAGGCCGAGTTGCTGCGTCCCGGTGCTGCCGCCCGTGTCGGCGCTCGGGGGGAGCTGCCAGACGTCGTTGCCCTGGTAGAAGACGCCCGGGTCGGTGACGTGGTACCTGGCGAACTGCGCCGTCTGAGCATTGAACATGTCTTCGGGGTAGCGCAGATGGCCGATGTTCGTGGCGTCGCCCCGGATGTCCACCGGCATGTCCGACAGCGGCTTGAAGACGCCGGGGAAGACGCCTTCCCAGGCCTGGATGATCGGGTCGTTGGGATCGGCAACGTAGAACGACATCGTGCCGTCGTAGGCGTCCATCACGACCTTGACGCTGTTCCGAACGTAGTTGAACGGATCGCCTGCCAGGCCGCTCACCGTGGAGTCGCCGCCCGGGTCGTAGGTGTTGGCATCGGGGAAGGCGGCACTGGTCGTGTAGGCATCCAGCACGTAGTCCAGACGGCCGCTCGATGTCACGACCAGGTACGGGTCCTTGTCATAGCGCAGGAACGGGGCTATGGCGTTGACGCGCTCCTGGATGGAGCGGTTGTAGAGAAGCTGGCTGCTGCCCGTGATCTGGCTGCTGATGAGCATGTTGAGATCGCCGAAGCGCGCCGCGAACAGGATCCGAGAAAGCGGCGTGTCGAGCTTGATGCCGGTATTGCCCGTCCAGGATGTGTACTGGTCGCCGCTGCTTCCGCTAGCCGACGGATAGTCGAACTCCTGGCTGGTTGCGTCGACGATGACGTAGTTGCTCGGCTGGGTACCGAAGTAGATGTCAGGCTGGGTGATCTTGGGCGCGCCTGCAGCGGAAACCGGCGGGATGTCCTTGACCAGCAGACTCGGCTGGCCGCCTTGCTGAACCTCGTTGACCGGAACCATGACCAGGCCGTAGCCGTGGGTGTAAGTGATGTGCTGGTTGACCCAGCTCTGGTCGCCCTGAGTCAGCTGGGCAAGCTGGGTGGGATCCAACTCGCGGCCGGCGAGCATGACCTGCCGGACGCAGGGGGGCGGGGAGGGTGTACAGCTCGAAGCGTCCGTGAAGACGTAGCGGTCCGTGTCGACGTCCGGGAAGGTGTAGTACTGGCGAAGCACTTGCAGCCCGTCGAGGGTCTGGCCGAGCGGTCGGTAGTCCCACAGCCGGACGTTCTGAATGGTCGACGACTCATTCTGTACCGCCGCCTGGGTCACAGTTGTCGCCGGCTGGTATGTCGAGCTCGACCAGCTGGTCAGGTTGAACGCCAGCCGCGTCATGTCGATGTTGTTCGTGATGTAGGGCGACTCCTGGGCCTGCTGGTTCGGCTCAACGGAGAAGCGCTGGACGAGTTGTGGATAGCCGACATCGAGGATGAGGAAGGCGCCCGCCCAGAAGACGAGAGTTAGGACGAGCGGCGTCCGCCATCGGGTGTAGGAGAAGGCCACGACGAAACAGCCGATGAAGGCCGTCAGGACGGTCATCACGTTGATCGCGAGCATCTTGGCGTTGAAGTCGGCGTAGCTGACGCCCTGGAAGATGCCGCTGGTGTTGCTGTACACGAGCTCGTAACGGTCGAGTTGGTAGCCGACCGCCGCCGACCAGAGCCATAGCGCCGCCAGGAGGCCGAGGTGGACTCGGGCTGCGGTTGGCATCGGAGCGCCCGAGACGACGGCGACCAGGTAGCGAATCCCGACCAGCACCAGCGCGACGAGCAGCAGGGAGTTGGCGGCCGACTGGACGAGCCGATAGAACGGCAGCTCGAAGATGAAGAAGCTGATGTTCTTGCCGAAGGTCGGGTCGACCGGGACGCTCGCCGCGAAGGGGACTCGGTGCAGGAACAGCTGGATAGTGTTCCAGCCGCCGAGCGCCAGCCCGCCCATGGTCAGGGCCACCAGCGCGGAAATGCCGAGCAGGCTCCAGAAGACGGGACGCCCGATATCCGGCACCTGGACGGCATCTCCCGTACCGGTCCGACTCGTTGGTTTTCCAAAGGGTCCGCCGCCCAACGCACCGCCGCCGATGTAGCGGTCAATGTTGAACCGATCGAGGAGATCGTCCATCGAGAACCGCCGTAGCTGACCCTTGGGGATGAACCGCCCGGCCAGCCAGAGGTTGAGCCACAGGAAGAGGAATGCGATGGCCGTCCCGCCGACGAAGAAGAGGATTTGCGTTCCGAGCCGCGTCCAGAACACGCTGCCGTAGCCGATGCTTTGGAACCAGATCGCGTCCGTCGCAAGCCCGACGGTGAGCATGAAGACGGAGAGGAGCACGAACAGGACGAGGACGACCAAACCCAGAACGATCCAGGCCCGGCTCAGATGGAACTCGGGGAGCTCGCCACCGGGACCGCCCGAGTACCGTCGGTAGCCACCGCCGCCGAATCCCCCTCGCCTGAAGATCGGGCTCGGTCCCCGGCCCTCGTCGTCGCGATCGGTGTCGTCCGAACCGGGCTCGCCTGAGCTCATTGTGTCGTCCTCCCGTGATCCCTCGTTCGACGGGTCGCCGGCGGCCGCGTCGTCAGGCTCGCTCTTGGGCGGCCCGCCCGCGGCCGTTCTCTCGGCCTCCCGCCGGCGCAGTTCGTCCCTGAAGTCATCGAACATGTTTCGCACACGCGGAGTCTAGCGATCTGGGCGAAATCGAGATACAGGGCGGGTCGGCGGTTTCACGGTCGCCGGCCCAATCCGGCGGCGGAGTGGCTATCAGAGCGGGCAGACCCGCCGGACCCTCAGGAGGAAAGCCTCAGCAGCGCGTCGCGGAAGGCCCGCAGGACGGTCTGGGCAAGCTCCGAGTCGCGCATCGCCATTCTTCGCGCCGGCTCGAATCGAAATCCCGCAAGGATCGCAAGGGGCGCGTCCCATGGCGCTTCTTCATCCGCCGGTGGCTGGCCAAGGCGCAGCCGCAACTGCTGGCGCCCGTTCTCCTCCAGGATGAGCCCCGAGAGTGTGCCCGAGAGCCCCGGGCCGAGCCGAAGCAGAGGCGAGCCGGGAGGGGTGCCGTAGTCCGGCGCGAGGTCGTTGAACGTCAGCAGGGCTCCTTCCCGTTCACACCACAGCAGCGAGACCCACCAGCCGTCGGCGACGATCTGCGGCGGCGACATTCCAACGCGTCTGGTGTCGCCCGGGAGCAGCTCGATCTCACGCAAGAACGACGGGCCAGGCGAGGGGAGGCGCGGTGCGGCTTCGGACATGGGATCCAGAATAGTCGGGCGCGCGGCGCCCCTGGTCGCGGACGAGCTAGGCTCGCCCCTCGCGGCGGCCCTTCTTGACGGGGGCCGTTGTCGCGGCGGGCTCGGCCGGTGCCGCAGACCCAGCTGGCTCGGCGGGTTCGACACCGGATGGCAGCTCGCCGGCTGCTATCTCGGCGTCCAGGCGGGCCATTTCCGCCTTTAGCTCGCTGCTCGGGGGCCGCAATGCCGCGGCGTCGCTGGGGGGAGTCGCATCCGTGTCCGTCGGGAAGGACGAGCCGGCGAAGATCAGGCCCAGCACGTTCATCCGCTTCTTCCCCGTCCGGGCCTTCTCGGCGTAGCGGCGCAGCTCAGGCGGAACCTCGGTGAGGCCGGGTATCGGGACCGCCTCGGCGGCCGCGGTGTCGAGCGTTGCCCCGCAGCTTGGGCACGAGGGCGCGTTCTCCGGGACGGCGCTCAAGCACCAGGGGCAAACGCGCTCCGGAACGGTCGGCCGCCGTCGCGAGCTTCGCCGCCCACGCGTCCGGGCTGCCTCCGCCGCTTGCTGCCCGGGTGCCTCCGCGGCCATCCGCGTGGCACCTGAATCGGGAGGAGTGGAAGGCGAAGCGGTCTCCTGAGAGTCCGCCGTATCCGAGGCAGCCTGCCCCGCAACGCCACCCGGCCGCGCCGTGTCTACGTTGAACGCCGACTGCGACACCTGGTCGCGGCCCCCGGCCGATTCCAGGGCGACGGCTTGGCGATGGACCAGCTCGCCACCGATCACGAGGCAGGCGGCGCCGGCCAGCAGCGGCAGCCCGTACGCGCGCCCCAGCGAGTCCGGAATCAACGCCGCTCCGGCGACCGCCAACGCCGCCGCCCACCATCGAAGGTGGCGCCGGGGATCGGCCTCGAACATGGCCGCGCCCAGAGGCACAGACATCACGATGGCCGCGCCGACGAAGACCCACAGCACCAGCTCGCCGGAGATGCCGTATACGTCCACGGGCGGAAGATCGCCCTCGACGTGGTTGAGGCCGAAGAACTGAGACACCGCCATCCCCGCCATGGCCCCGATCCCGATCGATAGCCAGCCGGCGAAGATGGCGATGGCACCGAAGACTCGCTGCACCCTGCTCTCCTGTTGCCTCAGACACAACTCCGCGACTCGGGCCGGCTTGACGCTGGCTCCCGGGTCGCTCGCTCGTGCCCCCAGACGCTCATCCGGTTAGGCCCATGCGGCGGTGCCGCGCGTGAAATGTCGGTCACTCCCATTCGATGGTGGCCGGGGGTTTCGAGCTGATGTCGTACACGACTCGATTGACGCCGGGCACTTCGTTGACGATGCGTGAGCTGATCCGGCCGAGCACCTCGTACGGGAGCTTCGCCCAGTCGGCAGTCATCGCGTCCTCCGAGGTGACTGCCCGGATCGCGACGACGTTCGCATAGGTCCGACCGTCGCCCATAACGCCAACCGAGCGAACCGGGGTCAGGATGGCGAACGACTGCCAGACGCTGCGGTACAGGCCCGCGGACTTGATCTCGTCGATGACGATCCAATCGGCCTCGCGCAGGGTGTCGAGCCGCTCGACGGTGACCTCGCCGATGATGCGAATGGCCAGGCCGGGGCCGGGGAACGGCTGGCGCAACACCATCGAATCGGGCAGCCCCAACTCGGTCCCGACGGCCCGCACCTCGTCCTTGAAGAGGTACCGCAACGGCTCGATGAGCTTGAAGCGCAGGTCGTCGGGCAGGCCGCCCACGTTGTGATGGGTCTTGATCTTCGCGGCCGCCTTCTCTCTGGCGGAGGTCGCGGATTCGATGACGTCCGGGTAGAGCGTGCCCTGGGTCAGGAAGTCGATCTCGCCGAGCCTCGCCGCCTCCTCCTCGAAGACGCGGATGAATTCGGCCCCGATGATGCGGCGCTTCTGCTCCGGATCGATCACGCCTGCGAGCGCCCGAAGGAATCGCTGGCGGGCGTCCACGACTACGACCTTGACGCCCAGCTGCTCGAAGGCGGTCTGCAACAGCGCCGTCTCGTTCTTGCGCATTAACCCGTGGTCGACGTGGACGCAGGTCAAGCGGTCTCCGACAGCGCGGTGGACGAGCGTCGCGGCCACGGCCGAATCCACTCCCCCGGAGAGGGCGCACAAGACGCGTCCATCCGTGCCGCTCCTGCGGCTGTGCTCGTCGACCCGGCGCCGGATCTCCTCCACCGTGGAGGAGATGAAGTTGGCGGCTGTCCAGGTCTGGCGGGCCCCGGCGATGCCGACGACGAAGTTGCGCAGGATCTCCCGACCCCTGGGCGTGTGGACCACTTCTGGATGGAACTGGATGCCGTACATGCCGCGCGAGGGATCGGCCACGGCGGCATAGGGGGTCGAGTCGGTCCGGGCGGTCGAGCCGAAGCCATCCGGAAGGCGTCGGATCGAATCGCCGTGGCTCATCCATACCGATTGCTCGGACTCCAGGCCTGCGAACAATCCGTCTGGTTCGGTAACCGAAACGGCGGCCGGACCGAACTCCTTGCGCTCGAAGGAGACGACCTCGCCGCCGAGTGCCTGTGCCATGAGGTGCAGGCCGTAGCAGATGCCGAGGATCGGGACGCCCCCGGTCCAGATCCTCGGGTCGGGATGAGGCGAGCCCTCCCCGTAGACGCTCGCCGGGCCGCCCGACAGGATGACGGCGCTCGGCTTGCGAGCGGCGATCTCGCTCCAGGGGGTGTCGAAGGGGAGCAGCTCCGAGTAGACATGAAGCTCGCGCACGCGGCGCGCGATCAAGCGGCTGTACTGGCTGCCGAAGTCGAGGACGACGACGGAGTCCACGTCCGTGCTGCTCGGCGCCTCGTTGCCGGTGTCCGCCCGATCCGCCACTCGCCCGTCGCTCAAGCTCGACCTCCGCTGCTGACCATGCGAAGTCTAGCGGGGCGCGATCGGCTCCGACCGATCGATGCTTCCGCGGCCGCGGAGAAAGCTAGCCGCGCTCGGTTGGGTATCCCTGCTTGCGCCAGGTTTCCAGGCCGCCGTGCAGCTCCTTCACCTGGAATCCGAGGGCCTCGAGGCGCCTGGCGATCCTGGTGGAAGCGTGGCAACTCGCGTTCCAGCAGTACACGACGTAGAGAGGGTCGGGCGACAGTTGGGCCGTGGTCGTGAGGTCGAGCTCTCGGAAGGGCAGATTGACGGCGCCCGGAAGGTGCTCGCGAGCGTAGGCTTCGGGGTACCTCGCGTCCACGACGACGAGGTTTGGGGCGCCGGCCACCATGTCGGCGTACAGGTCCGCCGGGTGACGGAGATCGACGAAGCTGCCGATCCAATGGATTCGGGCGGTCGGGCCGGCCGGCGTGGAGACCTGAGCGACAGGAACTGCTGGCGATGACGCCGGCGAAATGGGGAATGCCTTGGCGGGCTCCGCCACGGCCACAGGCGACGGAAGCAACTCGAGATGGGGCGTCTCGGCGGTGGTCTCGAGCTCGTCGGCCCGGATGACCGGTGCGGTCAGCATCGGCGGAAACTCCAGTCGGTGTGGCGTCGTGCGGGAATAGTAGCCACTCACGTCAATAACCGCGAGCCATTCGGGCCGATCGAACGACCCTCTGCGGGTTGCGATTTGGTTACGCACCACGTGGAAAACCGGCTGGCGTTGTGGACAGCGAAACCGCGGTCAGGGGCCCGTGATCCCGCCGGCGCTCGCGGTAGTTCTGGGTCGGACGGGGCCGGGGGCTTTCCGGTGCGACCGCGGCCTTGACCCGCGTTCCGGCGACCGGGCCGGGGCTTTCCATCGCGACCGCGGCCTTGACCCAAACCGGATGCCGAAGCCTCCCTGCTCTACAGAAGCGCGCTACCGACCCTGCTCGTCGTCCAGGTTGGGAGCGAGCCAGCGAGCGGCCTCGTCCACCGACCAGCCCTTGCGGCGGGCGTAGTCCTCGAGCTGGTCGCGGCCTATGCGGCCAACGCCGAAGTAGTGCGCCTCGGGGCGCCAGAAGTAGTAGCCGGAGACCGATGCCGGCGGGAGCATCGCGAACGACTCGGTCAGGCTGATCCCCGCGCACGCCTCGGCGTCGAGCAGCGCGAAGAGTGTCGCCTTCTCGGTGTGGTCCGGGCACGCCGGGTATCCCGGCGCCGGCCTGATGCCTTGATACTCCTCGCGGATCAACGCGGCGTTATCCAGCGCTTCTTCGGGCGCGTATCCCCACATCTCGCGCCGCACCTCGGCGTGGATGCGCTCGGCCAGGGCCTCGGCCAGGCGATCCGCCAGGGACTTGCTCATTATCGCCCGGTAGTCATCGTAGGCGGCCTCGAAGCCGGCGGCCAGCTCCGCGGAGCCGATCCCGGCGGTGACCGCGAATCCGCCGATGTAATCCGCCACGCCGAGCGAGAGCGGTGCCACGAAGTCAGCCAGGGATTCGTTGGGGCGTCCCGGCGGCTTGTCCATCTGCTGGCGGAGCGTATGGACGACCGCTCGAACCTCGCCTCGTCGCTGGTCGCCGTACAGCTCGATATCGTCACCAATCGAGTTGGCCGGCCAGAAGCCCACGACCGCCCGAGCCCGCAGGAGCTTCTCGCCGACGATCCGGTCCAGGAGGCGCCGCCCATCCTCGTACAGGGTGCGCGCGGACTCGCCGGCTCGCGGATCGTCCAGGATTCCCGGGAACGCTCCCTTGAGTTCCCAGGCCGAGAAGAACGGAGACCAGTCGATCCAGTCGGCCAGGGTCGCCAGTGGGTAGTCGTCGAACTGCCGGACGCCCAGGAAGCTCGGTCGCGGCGCCCGTCTTCCGTAGTCGACGGGCGTTCCGTTGCGTCGGGCCGTCTCGATGGACACTTTGGCGACCCGCTCCCGGCGGCCGGCCCGCTCGACGCGCGTCCGCTCCTGGTCCTCTCGAACTCCGGCCGCGTATGCTTCCGCGCGGTCGCCGAGCAATTCGGAGACGACACCCACCGCCCGCGACGCGTCGGCCACGTGGACAACCGGCGCCGAGTAGCGCGGCGCGATCTTGACCGCGGTGTGAGCCCGGGACGTGGTCGCGCCGCCAATAAGGAGCGGCACGGAGAATCCCTCTCGCTCCATCTCCCGGGCGACGTGGGCCATCTCCTCGAGTGAGGGCGTGATCAAACCGGACAAACCGACTACATCGACGTTGCGGGCGCGGGCTTCCTCCAGGATACGGGCAGCCGGGACCATTACCCCGAGGTCGATGACCTCGTAGTTGTTGCACTGCAGAACCACGCCGACGATGTTCTTGCCGATGTCGTGGACGTCGCCTTTGACCGTCGCCATCAGGATCTTTCCGCGCGGCCTCAGGTCCCCCAGCCGGGCCTTCTCGGCCTCGAGATAGGGCACTAGATGGGCGACGGCCTTCTTCATGACACGGGCGCTCTTCACGACCTGGGGCAGGAACATCTTGCCGGCGCCAAAGAGGTCGCCGACCTCGTTCATTCCGGCCATCAGCGGCCCTTCGATGACCTCGATCGGGTGGGCAGCGGCCAGCCGAGCCTCCTCCGTGTCCTCGACGACGTAGGTGTCGATCCCTTCCACGAGGGCATGCAGGAGCCGGTCGGCGACCGGCCGCTCGCGCCAGGCCAGGTCTGCCACGGGCCGAGCGGAACCCCCGGCCGTGTATCTACCGGCTATCTCCAGCAGGCGCTCGGTTGCGTCGGACCGGCGGTTCAGAACGATGTCCTCGACGCGTTCCAGCAGCTCGGCGGGGATCTCCGAGTACACTGCGAGCTGGCCGGGATTCACGATGCCCATGTCCATGCCCGCGGCGACGGCGTGGTAGAGGAATACGGCGTGGATCGCCTCGCGGACCGTGTCGTTGCCGCGGAAGGCGAACGAGACGTTGCTGACGCCGCCCGAGACGTGGACCCCCGGCAGCTCGGCCTTGATGCGCCGGACTGCCTCGATGTAGGCGACCGCGTAGCCGGCATGCTCCTCGATGCCGGTGCCGATGGCGAAGACGTTCGGGTCGAAAACGATCTCATCCGCCGCCAGCCCGACCTCCTCGGTCAGCAGGCGGTAGGCGCGCCGGCAGATCTCGACCTTGCGCTCGACCGTGTCGGCCTGACCCTGCTCGTCGAAGGCCATGACGATGACCGCGGCGCCGTAGCGGCGGGCCAGCCGTGCCTGGCGCAGGAACTGAACCTCGCCCTCTTTGAGCGAGATCGAGTTAACGATCGGCGCCCCGCCGATGCAGCGCAGCCCGGCCTCGATGACCGACCACTTCGAGGAGTCGACGACTACCGGCACCCTGGCGATTGCCGGCTCCGAAGCCACCAGGTTGAGGAAGCGCGTCATGGCCGCTTCCGAGTCCAGCAAGGCCTCGTCCATGTTGACGTCGATCGCCTGGGCGCCGGCGTCCACGCCGCGGCGGGCGATCTCAAGGGCGCCGTCGAAGTCACCGTCGACGATGCGGCGGGCGAAGGCGCGTGACCCGGCGACGTTCGTGCGCTCGCCGATGTTGACGAAGAGGCTGCCCTCGCCGACGTTGAGCGCCTCGAGGCCAGCCAGCCGCAGGGCCTCGGGCCGTGCCGGGACGATCCGCGGCGGGAGTCCGGGGGCGGCGTCGACAAGCGCCGCCACGTGCGCGGGGCCCGTCCCGCAGCAGCCGCCGACGACGTTGACGATCCCGGCCTCGGCGAATTCGCGCAGGACCGCGGCCATCGCCTCGGGCGTCTCGTCATACCCGCCAAACTCGTTGGGCAGCCCGGCGTTGGGATGTGCGGCCACGAACGTGTCCGCGAGGCCGGAGAGCTCCTCCACGTGGGACCGGAGCTGTCTCGCCCCGAGCGCGCAGTTCAGGCCGACTATGAGCGGCCGGGCGTGGCGGACCGCATTCCAGAACGCCTCGACGGTGTGGCCGGAGAGCGTCCGGCCGCTGGCGTCGGTGATCGTGCCGGAGATCCAGAGCGGCACCTCGACGCTCAGCTCATCGAAAACGCCCTGGATCGCGAATATGGCCGCCTTGGCGTTGAGGACGTCGAAGACGGTCTCGACCATCAGCAGGTCGGCGCCGCCGACGAGCAGCCCGCGGGCGGCCTCGGCATACGCCTCGGCCAGCTCCTCGAAAGTGATGGAGCGCGCGGCTGGGTCGGCCACGTCCGGGGAGATCGAGGCGGTCTTGTTCGTTGGCCCCAGCGATCCGACAACGAAGCGCGGTCGGTCGGGATCGCGCTCCTCGGCGGCGTCGGCCGCTGCCCGCGCGATCCGGGCCGCCTCAACGTGGATCTCGTAGGCCACGCCCTCCATCCCGTAATCGGCCTGGGCAATGCGCGTGGCGGTGAACGTGTCGGTCGAGATGATGTCGGCGCCGGCCGCCAGGTACGCGTCGTGGACGGCGCGAACGATGTCGGGGCGCGTCAGGCAGAGGAGGTCGTTGTCGCCGCGTACGTCGCGAGGGTGAGTGCGGAAGCGCTCGCCGCGGAAGTCGGCCTCGGTCAGGCCGTAGCGCTGGATGAGCGTCCCGGTCGCTCCGTCGAGCACGAGGATTCGCTTCTCCAGGAGTGGGCGAAGCAGGAGCAGGCGCCCCTCACGCGTCCGGGAGTTGCCTGCCGGCGTTCCTGGGGGCGGTGTCGCCGGTGTGATTGGGGCGATCTCTGCGGGCACTATCGAGGGAACGTGAGTCTCGGTGGGCCTGCCTCCTTCTGCGCGCAGTGTACCGATCGAATGGAATAGCGGCGGAGTGGGTCGTCCGAAGCACCGCGGATTGCGTCAGTCGGATGTCGGGCGACTCGGCCGATTCGACCGCCGCGCCAGCACGAATACGGACGGACCGGGCGTCATGGAGCCGAGCGGCTCCTGAAGCACGGCCTCGATTCGAGCCAGAGCGCCGGGCGGCAGGCGCCGGCTCAGGCGTGGCAGTCGGAAGAGCGACGCGGCCCGCGTCCGATCCACGGTGAAGCCGGCCGCGCGCAACGACCGGCGAACGCTCACCGGGGCGTGATCGTAGTGGAGCGGCTTGTACTCGACCGCCCCGAGCTCGAACGGCGACCAGTCCTGGCGACCGAGCAGACGCCGTGCGATCGACTTGAGGTTGCGTTTGTTCGCGTACTCGATGACGAGCGCGCCTCCGTCCCGGACGACTCGTCCGAGCTCTGCGATGACCGGGGCCGGGTCGCGAAAGTGGTGCAGGACGCGGACGCACACGGCCGCATCGAAATAGCCGTCGGGGAAGGGCAGGGCGAGCGCGTCGCCCAAGGTGACGTGGAATCTCGGGTCCTGGCCCAGGGCCTCCAGCGCCGCCTCAACGTGAACGCGAGACGAATCGAGCAGAACGACCTCGCTGTAGCCCTTGTACTCGTCTGCCAGCCTGCCGAATCCGGATCCTACTTCGATCAGTCGTTCGCCGGCCGGCGGCAGCATCGCACGCAGCGCCGTGCGATCGCAGGCATTCTCGTAGGCTCGGGCAGCCCAAAACACGTCTCGATAGCCGAGGTCTTCGTACGTGGCGAGGGTCGGGTGGGGCGTCTCCGAGGCAGCCAACGGGCGGGTCCTGCGAGGGTCGCGCGGGTCGCGAGGCAGGCCGGGGTCGCGGAAGCCGGGCTACGTCGCCGCAGGCCGATCAGGACGGGCTGGCGGCGCCGACTGCCCGACGGTGGACGGCGAATTCGTCAGCGACGCCCGTCCAGCCACAGTCGCAGCGGACGACGTTCGTTCGAGCGTTGTACTCCTCGATCAGGTGCGACTTGACCGGCCGGAGAGGGTTCGGGGCGACCGCCGTGCGGACAGGCCGAGCCATGGTTCCTCCTCCAGCTCCCAACCCTGACGACGCCGCGGCGATCGGTCGCTTGGCGACCGCCGCCAGACGGGTCCGCGGGCGCTCGGATAGGGAGACGCCGTTCGGGGAGCAAGCCCCATTCTAGCAGACCCGCATGCGATCCCTCAGTCGACCAGGTCGGCGAACATCTCAGCCGTCGATCTGGCACGTCCCGGCCGAACCTTCGGGCGTCCCGGTCGGGTTTCGCCTGCCGAAACGGGCAGGGGTGCCTCCTCGACGAGGTTGGAAACGTCATAAGAACACTCGATCGCTGTCTTCGCGGGAGTTTCGAGAGGAATAGGCCGCCGAAAGCCGTCCAGGGAGGGATCATAGTCAGATGATCGGGAAGATACTTGATTCGTCTGGTGCGCTTTCCCCGAGGCGTGCAATACCATCTATTCACGTTCAGGACCGGGGTGTAGGCTGCGCACGTTCTCATCGGCCTCGGGACCCGTCATGCAGGCCGACAGGAGCGTGGAAGCCAGACGATCCCAGTAAGGGACGACGCTGGTCCAGTTGGAGAAGGAGGCTCGTCTCGTGCTAAAGGAACTGTGGGCGAAGGTTTCGCCCAGCGAGAAGTTCGTGGCCTACGGCGCTGTGGCGGTCGTAGTCGGTTGGATCCTCGGCCAGGTCCTTGGATCGAGCACGATCGGTGGCGGCAGCGTGGGAGGCTACAACATCCCCGGTTACACCATCAACTACTTCGGCTGGGGTAATGCGGGCTTCCTTGAACTCGTGGCCCTCGTGGCGGCGATCGTCGTTGGCGTGGTCCTGTACCTCAAGAATGCGCCGAACATGAACATCACTTGGCCGCTCCCCGTCGTGCAGATCCTCCTCGGCGCCGCGGTCGTGTCGCTGGCCGGCGGCGTCCTCGCGACTCTCATTCAGATCACCAACGGCGGCAATCCGCCCATCCTCATGTATGTTGCCGATGTCGTCGTCGTCGTCGGCGGCGCTGCCATGGCGTGGTTCTCGTACCAGGAGTTCCTGGCCTCCAAGGCCGCGTAACCTCTCGCTCACAGAGCGGCGATCGCCCGAAGGCGACCGCCGCTCTCTTTTTGGCGAAGGCCGCTCAGGCGCCCTGCGCGTGGACGACGCGGAAGCAGTCCGAGCAGTAGACGGGTCGGTCCATGTGCGGCTTGAAGGGAACCTGCGCCTGATTGCCGCATCGCGAGCAGACGGCCGCGAAGTACTCACGCGGTCCGCCATTGCCGCCACTCCCACCGCGTTCACGGCCGGAGGCGTCGCCGTTGTCCCTCATCGAACGCCTGGCGACCCTGCAACTCGGACAGCGCTTCGGGTCGGAGGCAAACTCCTTTTGCGCGTAGTACTCCTGGTCCTCGGCCGAGTGGACGAACTCGGCGCCGCAGTCGACGCAGGTCAGGGTCCGATCGACGTAGGTCACGATTCTCCTCCCGGAGTCGCGGTTTCCGCGCCGACGGTCCCTGGGACGGGCGAACGAAATGGTGCCGGGCCTCACTGGGGCGCAGAGAGGCTCAGGCTGATCCGGTCGACAGTCTTCGGTTCAGGGGTGCCCGTCTGGGACGCACCGGCAGGGCGGCAGGATATCACGCGAGACCGGCCGGGCTGAATGGGCGTTCCGGAGAGTCGGACAGGCGGGACACGACCGCCGCCGGCGATTCAACTGCGCTGCATCGGCGGCCTCCGAACCTGCCACAATCGCTCAGTCGGCTCGTCGTCGCGGCACCGGCCGCTGCGGTTCGGGCCGAGCGCTTGGATCGTGCGGCGAGCCTCGCGGATCGCGCGCGGATCGCCGCGGGTCGGGTGCGTATCCCGGGATGTCGGGGCGCGAGAGGAAGAACCGGTCCGATGCTGCGCTTGCTTCACACGGCCGACGTCCATCTCGGGGCGAGGCACACCGACCTGGGTGAGCGTGCCAGCGTCCTGCGTGAGCGCCAGTTCGCCGCCTTCCAGGCGTCCGTGGAACTGGCTATCGTCGAGAAAGTCGACATCTTCCTCGTCGCCGGTGACCTGTTCGACTCCAACACGCAGCCGCGCCGCTCCGTTGAGCGGGTTGCCGCCGAGCTGGGGCGCCTGGCCCGCGCCAGCATCCGTACGGTGATCATTCCGGGAACTCACGACGTCTACGACGGCGCCTCGATCTATCGCTCGTACGACCTGGCCGGCATGGCACGAGCCGGCAGCGACTGGGTCGTGGTTCTGACGCCGTACATGCCGGAGGTCGTCTTTCCACCCCTCGACGCAATCATCTACGGCAGGGTTTTCGATACCAAGCGCTCGCCGCGCAGCCCGCTGGCCGGGCTCGATGCCGCATCGGACACGCGAGCCACCTGGAAGATCGGCATGGTCCACGGCGCACTCGCCATCCCCGGGCGCACCGATTCGGATGCCGTCGTCTTCACGGAAGAGGAGATCGCCAGGACCGGGCTCGACTACCTGGCCCTGGGCCACTGGCACTCCGCCATCGAGGGACGCGCCGGAAAGGTGTCGTACGCCTACTCCGGCGCGCCTGAACCCGTGGCCGTCGACCAGGACGGCGCGGGTCAGGTGCTCATCGTCACGCTCGAGGACCAGGGTGGTCGCCACGTGGTCTCGATCGCGCCCAAGCGCGTCGGCCAGACGAGATCCGAGAAGCTCGACCTGGATGTCGGCGGCGTGAAGAGTCAGCCTGAACTCATCGACGTCCTCGGGCGCCATGCCGACTCGAACCTTGTCTTCGACGTGCGACTGACCGGGCTGTACCCGGACGACCTCGATCTCGACATGGACGAGGTGGAGCGGGCTCTGGCACCGTCGTTCCTGCGCCTCCGCATCCGCGACATGTCGATCCCCGCCTCGCCCGAGGGAATACCTCCACCTCCGGAAACTGTCCTGGGCGCCTTCGTTCGGAACATCGAGGATCGGATCGCGGAGCTGGAAAGGAAGTCCGGCTCAGCCGAAGCAGGCCCGTCCACGCCCCCACCCATCCAGCCCCTTCCGGCCGGGCGCGGCGGGTCTTCGTCGATCGCCTCACCCGAGATCGATTCCGAGGAGGAGCTGGCCAACCTGCGGGAAGTCCTGCGACTGGGCCGCCATCTCCTCGAAGGTCGCCAGGTGACGCTATGAGCGGGCAAGCCGTGAGCGGAGTCGCCGACCGATGAGGATCACTCGCCTGCAGCTTCGGGACTTCGGGCGGCACCGCGATCTCGATATCGCGCTCGCCCCCGGCTTCACGATCATCCGCGGCCCCAATGAAGCCGGCAAGTCCACGATCCAGAGAGGTCTGGAGTTGGCCCTCTTCCGTAAGCCGACCGCCGCGACCGCGGAACTGGAGGCCCTTCGGTCCTGGGGCGCGGGCGAGGACGGGCGTTCGTGGACGCGAATCGAGTTCGTCGTGGACGATGAAGCCGGGCCGAACGGCGACCGCGCAAGTCGCGGCGTGCTGGAGAAGGAGTTCCGCGGTCAGCGCGGGCGCGTTTCGCTCGAGCTTGACGGCCACGCTCATACCGACCCGGCCAAAGCCGAGGAGATCGTCGCCGGCCTGACCGGCATCCCCAACGAGGCCTTCTTCCGCTCAACGGCCTCCATCCGGCACGAAGAACTCGACGATCTCGACCGCGACGAAGGCGCGCTGCGGGACCGGCTGCAGGCCAGCATCGGCGGCGGCGACAAGGGCTCTTCGCGAGCGAAGGCTCGTCTGGAGGACGCCATACGGGTTCTCAAGTCGAAGGGCGACAAGAACCCGGGCCGACTCAAGATCGCCGAGGAGGCGGTCGGCCGTGCCGCGCTGGCGCTCAAGAACGGGGAGGCTGCACTCGAGAAGCTCGAGAAGGATCGCGACGCGCTGGCTCAGGCCCGCGACGCGCGTCTTCGGGCCGAGACCGCCATTGCCGAAAGCCGCAACATGCTCGAGGCCGCTCGTCAGGTCGAGCGTCTTCGGTCCGATCGAATGGTCGTCGCCGAGAAGTTCGAGCGCTACCGCCAGGCCGCGGAGGCGCAGCAGCGGCTGCAGGACCTGGAGACGATGCCCGAGCAATCGATCGCCAGCCTGCGCGATCAACTCGACCGGATGCGAACGATGCAGAGCCGGGTCTCGATCCTCCAGGAGACACTGCACGAGGACCTCGGACCCGACGTCGAGCCAAACGAGCCCGAGCCGGGTTACATGAGCGCCGGAATCCTCACGGTGATCGCGCTCGGCGCGACCGGGGTGTCAGTGTCGTTCGGAGTGATCCGTGCACTCGTGCCGGTGCTCCTGCTGGGCCTCGTGCTGCTGGGCGTTTCGATCTTCCTGGCGCTGCGGTTCTGGGAACGGCGCTCGGTGGCGATGAACGTCCACCGCATAAACGAGGCCCGCGAGCGCGACAGGACGGTGCGGCGCCAGGGTCGCGTCGGCACGGAAGAGGGTCTGCGCGTGGCCCAGTCGGGCGTGCAGAACATCCTCCGCGAGCTCGGCGTGCATGACATTGCCTCCGCCGAGAAGCTGCTGACGGCGGAACAGGGCCGGCGGCAGGAGATCGCGACGCTGCAGGTCCAGGTCTCGGCGTTGCTGGGCGGCCAAACCGGCAGCGTGACGGAGTTGCGCGATCGGGCCGCGCTCGAGATGGAGCAGAAGACTGCCGCGGTCGCTGCCCTGGGGCCCATCGCCAACGACGCTCGCGCTCGCGAGCGGCTTGAGGCGGAGGTCCGCGACCGACACGCGGCTCTCGAGCGGGCGCGTGACGCCGAGGCGGCCGCGATCGCTCGCGTGGACGCCAACCCGGTCGACTCGGAGCAGGTCGCGGGCGAGGCCGAGCGGGTCGTTACGTGGCAGGGCCAGCTCGGCGCCCTCAAGCGGCGAGTCCGCATCTACGAGATGACGCTGGCGGCGATTGCCGCTTCGGAGAGCGGCACCATGCGCAAGGCGACTCGCTTCCTCGAGCAGCAGGTCGGACGGGACATAGCCCGTCTGACTGGCGGCAGATATGGGCGGGTCGGCATCGACGACCAGACCCTGGACATCCAGATATGGGCCCCGGAGCGCGGAGACTGGGTCGCGGCCAACCAGTTGAGCAAGGGCACGGTCGACCAGGTCTTCCTCGCCGCACGCATCGGCCTGGTAAGACTGGTGACGCAGGGACGGCACCCACCGCTGGTCCTGGACGACCCATTCGTCACTTTCGACGACACCCGAGCAGCTCGAGCGGCCCTGTTGCTGCGCGAGCTGTCAGCGGACTTCCAGGTCATCTACCTGGCTTGCTCGAATCGATACGATGGCCTGGCGGATGCCGTCGTCGAGCTGCCCGGTCCGACCGAAGCGGAGCAAGCAGCCGCCGAGAGCGCGCCTCTCGCCGAGGCTCAGCCGAACGTGTCGGCAGAGGGCGACGCATCGGCAGGCCTCATTGAAACCGGTTCGGCCGATGCCACGGCGTCGCCGGCCGCCCCGGCGCCGCCGGCCGCCGGGGCCGCGCCCGAGGCTACCGCCTCAGCGGCGGCGCCCGGGGTTGAGGTGGCGGAGGTTGCCGCTGCGGATCCGGCCGCATCGACTGCGGATCCGGCCGCATCGACTGCGGATCCGGCCGCACCGGCTGCGCCGGACGCCGATGCGTCGAATGGGGAGGCCGGGACCGCTGGCGACGCCGGTGCCGCTGGGGACGAGCTCGCTGCGAGCGGCGCCGCAAACGGCATCATCGTCGCTGACCTCGACGAGGTCATTGCCTTCGGACCCTCAGACGGCGACTTGCCGAATTCTGCCGCTGGGCCGGCTGCGGCCCCGGACGAGCAGGGCGAGGTCCGGCCGAGCTGATGGCCGGCGAGATCCCCCAGGGCCTTGCCGTCGAGCCGATCTGGATCATCGAGGCCGCCTACGGTCCCGATGCCGCGGAGCGTCGTTCGGCCGTCAGGGCGGAGCACCTGGCCCGTATAGCCGACCTTCGCCGCGTGGGCACGATCGTCGAGGCCGGCGCCTTTGCCGACATGTCGGGGTCGCTGGTTCTGCTCCGGGCCCCCAGCGAGGAAGCGGCGCTGGCCGTGGTCCAGGAAGACGTCTACTATCGGTCGGGCGTTTGGACGGGGTTCCGCGTCCGAGCGTTTGGACGCGTAGCCAGGCTGGGCGAACTCACGAGCGACTGACGATAGGACGCCGCGCCGTCCGGTCCTGGGGGCTCCGCCATCGGCCGGGGCCGGGCTCTCGAGCGTCGAACGGCCACTCAGGTGGTTCTCGCCGGCGTAGGTCGCCGCCTGACCCGCCCCGGAGGGATGCCGTCCCGGGGGAGGCCCCCGCTCGATCTTGCTCTTCTCGTGGAGGTTCCTGAGCCGGCAGGTCGTCCAATCGAGGCTATGGGAATGCGATCAGTGCGGTGAGATCGGGGCTCCCGCTGTCGGCCGATTGATTCCGCAGCTTGACCTGATACGTCTTCGTTGGATCGACGTTGGCCGTGAACGCGGGGTTGATGTAGGTGGCGCCTGGATACTGACGCTGATCGACAGTGACGGACGGCGGCGTGGTGACGTCCAGGAGGGTCATGCTCGCGTCGCTCGTAACGACAGTCCATTCCGCCTGCACGTTGATGAGTCCGGCGACGCGCGGCTTGAAGGTGGCGGAGAAGCCGTTGAGCGCTTCCGATACGCCCGAGGTCGAGCTCCCCTGGAACCGACCGTGGCTGAGCTGCATCTTGGGGCTGGCCGCTGGCCACGTGAAGGTGACGTCGACCGTCGGCTTGGAGGAGCCGTAGCCAACGAGGGACACCGTCCAGGTGTTGTGGGGTCCGTCGGCCTTGCCCTTGGGGAAGCTGGGTAGCTTGCTGGCGCCGCCGACGTAGCAGTTGTATGCACCGGTGTCGACCTTGGCGCACATCTTGGCGGTGCCGCCGGCCGAGATCTTGGTCACGGCGAAGGTGACCGCGCCGGCGCCATCACTTGTGAACGTGAACGTTCTTGCGGTCCCGCTCGAGTCGCTGGAGGCGTCGAGCGCGAGGCTGTTGAACGTTATCGTCGCCGGGCTGACCAGTCCTTGAGTTGGCGTCGGTGCGGGCGTTCCGGTCGGACTCTGGCTGCCGGAGGCGCTGCCGGAAGCGAGGGCAGTCTCGCCCGGTATCGTCGAGGCGTTGGCCAGGTCGCTCGCCTGAGGCGAGGACGTAGGAGCGGAGGACCCACCCTTGCCGCCCAGGATCATCAGGGCACCGGCGACGCCGATGAGCAACGCGCAGAACACGCCCAAAGCGATCGATGCGTTCTTCCAGACTCTGTCGTCCACCCGGCTCCTCCTGTCCGATCCATCGATTGTCGGCGATGGACCTGGGAAAGATACCGCCTGCGGGCCGTCCGAGGAAATCGGGGCGCCATCTGCCCTGGCGTGGGAGGGGCGTCGCGGCGTCGATTGGATCGAGCGAGATGCCGGTGCGTGGGCCGCTGTGCCTCAACCGCGCGGCTCGGGTAGGCTGCCCCGATGAACCCCAGGCCTGCGCCCGACTGGCACTCCCTGCTCGCCTTGTACTGGGTCACCTCGTTCATCGAGGGGCTTGGGGTGGCGCAGATCTATGCGTTCCTGCCAAACAGGCTGACCGAGGTTGGATTGTCCGCGTCGGACGTCGGGCATTTCGTAGGCGTCCTGGGCGCGCTGTTCTTCCTCTCCGGGCTGCCGTTCATCCCGCTCTGGGGAGTCTGGGCCGACAAGTACAGCCGCAAGGCCGTCATCATCCGCAGCGCGCTCGTTGAGGCGGTCGTCTTCGGCGTCGTCGCCGCCAGCCAGGCCCCATGGCAGCTGGTCGTGGCGATGCTGCTCGTTGGCTTCCAGCTGGGCAACAGCGGCGTGATGATGGCCGCGATTCGCGATGTCACCCCGACCCACCGGCTTGGCCTGGCGATGGGGTTCTTCGCCGCCAGCAGCCCGCTGGGCTTCGGCGCAGGGCCGGTCCTCGGCGCCTTCATGATCGACGGGCTGCATCTCACAAGCGCCGCCGTCTTCGCGGTGGCCGCGGCCCTGTCGATCGGAGTGGCCTTGCTGCTTGCCGTTGCGTCGAGCGAAGTCCGGCCCGCAATCGTGCCGACGGGCAGCACGCTCAGCCTCGCCTCTGCCGCCGTCCGAGGCGTCCTCTCGGATCCGATCGTGCGCTGGTTGTTCCTCGTCTACGGCGTCGTCTTCGTCGGCCGTCAGATGTCGGCGCAGTACCTGGTTCTGCTTGTCCACGATGTCGAGCACACGTCGCTCGTGGTAGCCGGCTCGGTGGGCCTGGTGCTCGGCGTCGCGCCGCTCGTGGGGGCGGCGTGCTCTCCGGTAGGCGGTTGGGTCGCGGACCGGATCGGCTTCCGGCCGGTCATGGTGGCGTCCATCGCTGGCATCTCAATCGCCTTCGCGGCGCTGCCGCTGGCCGCCAGCGTGGCCTTGCTGGCGGTTGCGTACGGCGTGGCGATCGCCTTCCAGACGGTGGTTGGGGCGATGGTATCGGGTCTGCTGGCCACGGAGGTACCGGGCGAGCGCCGATCTGCGACGCTAAACCTGATCTACCTTCCGCTCTATCTCGGCGGCATCACTGGGCCGGCGATCGGGGCCGCCGTCTTCACGGAAGGCCTGAGGACAGTCTTCTATGTGGCGGCGGGCGTGCTCGTCCTCGCCACCTTGCTGGCGCTTGCGTTCGCCTGGCGGACGGGCGGAGGGCGATCGAACGCGGCGGCAACTGCCGCCTCACCTTACGTTGGGGTTGTCCGTCGTCCGGATTGAACCGGCGCGACGGCGGGTTGAATCGGCGCGACTCCCGCTCGAGCCGCGGCTCGACCCTGGCTGGGGCTAGCGGGAGCCCAGCGAGGGAACCTCCATCTCCGCCGGACCGACGTATCTGGCGTCCGGCCGGATCAGCTTGTCGGCCGAAGCCTGCTCGATGGCGTGTGCGCCCCAGCCGGCCATTCGAGCCAGGGCGAAGGTCGGTGGGAAGAGATCCGGCGGAAGCCCGACGCCCTGCAGGACCGCGGCCGCGTAGTACTCGACGTTCGTCTTGATAACGCGATCGGGCTTGAGCTCTCCGAAGACTCGCAGGACCACGTCCTCGACCTTGACGGCTATGTCGAGCCATTCGGCCATGTCGGCCATCCCCTCCGCGACTTTGCGGAGAGCGGCGGCCCGGGGATCGTAGGCGCGATAGACGCGATGACCGAAACCCATGATCTTGTCGCCGCGGGCGATGGCTTCGCGGACCCATTGCTCCGCGTTCTCGGGCGAGCCGATCTCATGGAGCTGGCTCACGACTTCGGCCGGGGCGCCGCCGTGGAGCGGGCCCTTGAGGGCGCCGATCGCGCCGCAGATGGCGCTGGCCAGGTCCGACCGTGTGGAGATGATGACCCGGCACGTGAACGTGGATGCGTTGAGGCCGTGCTCGGCGCCGACTATGAAGTAAGCGTCCAGGGCGCGGGCGTCGGCAGGGTCCGGGTCCTTGCCGTTGAGTTGCTGCAGAAAGCCGCCCGCCAGAGAGAGCTTCTGGTTCGGCTTCACCGGCTCAAGACCGTTGCGCAGGCGATGGAAAGCGGCCAGCGCCGACGGCGCGAAGGCCGTGAGCTCGCGGGCCTGGTCCACGGTGGGCGGCCAGTGCGGCCGGCGCCACGCGCCCCAGACGGAGACGGCCGTGCGTAGCGCGTCCATGGGGTGCGTATGCATCGGCAGCTCGCGCAGCGCGCACAGAACCGGATCGGGCACGACGGCCGGGGCCAGACGAGCGGACTTTCGCCACTCGCCCGTCCAGAGCAGCTCGGCGACCCGGCCATACGTGCCTTTCTCGACGAGCTGGCCGATCGGGTAGCCGCGATAGAGGAGCCGGCCGTTTGCGCCGTCGACGAATCCGACGGCCGTTTCGGCGGCAATGACTCCCTCCAGGCCGGGCGAGTACGGTCGCTCGGGGGCGACCTTGGCATCTGCCGGCGCTACGGCCGCAGGTGCCTCCGGCTGCGATGAGGTGGCGGTCTCGATGTTGCTGGTCGTCATCGTCGCCCTCCTTGGGGCCTGGGGCGTGAGCGGCAGTCCTGACTCCGGAGTGGCAGGTTGCCCGGGGCGCTGGACTTGTGGCCCGCATGCTACGCCGATCGCCGATAGCGGCGCGGGTCGTGACGAAACCGTTCAGCCTGGCGAAACGGGTAGGTCTACCCACCCGGCGCGATGCGGCTCAGTCGCGGCGCCGACCTCGCCGCTCGTCGGCCTCGAGCGCGTCGAGGATCAGGCGGATCACGACCGCGCCGAGGAACGCCACCAGCAGGGCGCCCAGGAAACCGTGGCTGCTGTCCATGTGCAGCTCCTCGGTCGCGAACCAGCCGCCGAGGAGGCCGCCCAGGATTCCGACAACCGTGTTGGCGAGACAGCCGTGCGGGCCCCTCTCGACAACGGCGCCCGAGAACGCACCGGCAAGGAAGCCGACGACGATCCAGCCGAGGAAGTCCATGTGGGGCATCAGTTGGCTCCTGAGGCGGTCGAGAAGGTCGTTGTTGGGACCGGTGCCGCGAATCATATCGACGCCGGGCGACCCACGGGATCAGTCGCCCGCACGATTGCGGATCAGCCTCGCGAACGACGCCCACCGGGTAGATGGAGAGAAGGCCGCCGGATCGACCGACGGCCTTCGTGTTGCGGTCGGACGTTTCGAGCTACATCGCGGCGTCCTTCCAGGCCGGCATCGTCTTCATGTACGCGCGGGCCTTCTCCCGCGCCGCCGCGTAGTCGAGGCCATCCTGGCGCATCGTCCACTGCGTGAACCGCTCGAGGCGCTCGTCGGCGGAAGGCAGCGTGCCTTCGGGGGCGCAGTAGGTGCAATAGGGGATCGCGGGGTCGGAAAGGGCGTGATCTTCGGCGCCCGCCAGGGGCATGCCGCAGGACTCACAACTAACTGCCATCGTCATGGGAGGTCCTTTCAGTTTGCGTGTCGGCTCCCGGCTGAACGGCTGCCGGTAGGGCGGCTTCGCCCGGGTGGCCGCGGGGTGGGTTGGAAGGATCGGCGGAAGCGAGCAGCTCGAAGCCGCGGACGACGGTCGCTCGCTCCTCCGGGGACAAAGTCGCCATGATCTGGGCGATCAGATCCGGGGCCAGCACCTGGCCCACTCTCGAGACGACATCGCGCCCCGAGTCGGTGAGCCAGACGAGGACCCGGCGCTCGTCGCGCTCGTCGTGGATACGGGCGACGAGCCCTTTCGCCTCGAGGCGTTGCAGCAACTCCGAGGTGGAGTTCCGTCGCAGCCCAAGGTGTTCGGCCTGCTCGCCCACGGTCAGCGGGCCGCTTGCCGAGAGATGCTGCAGCACCTCCAGCGCGCGACGCGTGACCGGCAACTCTCCGCCCCCGACCCGATTGGCCCAGTGGCACCGCCTGTATACCTCAGGAAAGAGGCGGGCCACCCTTTTCGCGGCCTGGACGGCGTTGATCTCGGCCGCCAGCTCGTCCGTGCCTGACGGGTCGTGGGCCGGGCTGGAGCGACGGTTCGGTGCGGACCTGCTCGTGGCGATCATGTCGCAACGACTATCTCCGGGCTCCGCCCCTTCGTCAACGGACATGACCGATCGCTACGACACATTGAGGCGTGCTCGCGCCCGTGGCTGCCGGCGGATGCTGTCGTGCCGCACCTCAAGACAGGCAGGCCGATTCGGCTCGCGCGGACACAGTTGAGCGCATAGTGCCGCCCGAATGGGTGGGTTTGGCCGACCGATGTGGAGTCGGCCGATCGCTCGAGTCCGGAGTTACGGATGCATCGCCGCCGCTGGTTGGCAGTAGTCGCCGCCGTCGTCCTCGTCGGTACGGTCGAGGTTCTGAGCGACACGGCCTCCGATGCCTTCCTGCCGTTTCCTTTTCACACCCTGCTCGTGCTGGCGGTCGTGACCGCGGTTGTTGGTACCGGCGCGTGGTACGCGTTCCGCCGGATTGATCGACTGGCAGGCGATCTTCGCGTGCGCAACGCCGCTCTGGAGTCGCGCAACGTCGTGCTCCGGGCCGTCTACGACGTTAGCCTTGCCGTCTCCGGCCAGGCCGATCCCGACCAGACGATCGCCTCTATCGTCGGCCACGCCCGCTCGCTCCTGGGAGTGGATGCGGCGCTGCTGGCCCTGGACGGTCCGGCCGGTGAACTGCGTCTTCGAGCGGCCAGCGCCGGTCCCGGCGTGCTGCTGGGCGACGAGCCGGCAGGCGTCGGTGCCATGGCCCGGGCGGAGGACAGCCTCGATTGCTACCTGCGGCCGGGTTATCGCATCGCCCTCTCCGCGCCGGTCGGTCACGGCGAGAAACGCGTCGGGATGCTCGGTCTGGCGACTTCGAACGCCGTCCGCCGACGGTTCGACGCGTCGGAGATCGAGATGCTGTCCGCCCTGGCAACTCAGGCAGCCCTGGCGCTCGAGGCCGTCAGGCTGCAGGGCGAGCTGAAGGTTCTGGCGATTCAGGGCGAGCGCGAACGCATCGCCCGGGAGATGCACGACGGTCTGGCCCAGGTCCTCGGCTACGTCAACACGAAGTCGCAGGCCATCGAGGAGTTGCTCGCCGACGGGCGCGTGGTCGAGGCTAGACGACAGCTGGCCGAGCTGGCAGAGGCGGCTCGGTCGGTCTACGTGGATGTCCGCGAGGCGATCCTTAGCCTGTCCACGCCCGTGCCCCCGGATCGGGGAGTGGCTGCGGCACTGGAAGAGTACGCGGCGCTGTACGCGGAATCCTCGAAGCTCGCCGTCCACTTTCATGCGAGCCGCGGCGCGGCCGGGGCGCCGCTTTCGAGCGCGGCCCAGGCAGAGGTCTTCAGCATCGCCCGCGAGGCGTTGACCAACGTGCGCAAGCACGCGCACGCCCACCGGGTGAGCCTGGACCTGGACCTCGCCGGCTCCGAGCTGGTTCTCCGCGTCGAGGACGACGGCGTAGGCTTCGACGCGGAGCTGCTGGCGGCCGGCCCGGAGCGCTGGCCGCACTTCGGTCTGGCGGGCATGCGAGAGCGTGCCGAATCGGTTGGGGGCCGCATCCGCTGGCGCAGCCGACCCGGTGCCGGAGCCCAGGTTGAGCTCAGCGTTCCAGTCGGAGGTTCCTCGTGGAGCCCCCTACCCATTGGCGCGGCGCCGTCCGCCGGGATGGGGCGTCCCGCCACGCAGCACCAGGCGGTCCGATCGTCGGCAGAGGCCGTTTCGGAGGGAGAATGAGGCCATGAGAACCCTCCTCGTCGACGACCATGCGCTCTTCCGCGACGGCGTGGCGTCACTGTTGCTGGCCTGGGGACACGAAGTCGTGGGCCAGGCCTCGGACGGCGGGCAGGCGATCGAGCTCGTGGACGAGACGTCGCCCGAAGTGGTCCTGATGGACGTCCGCATGCCCAACGTCGGTGGGATCGAGGCCACGGCCAGGATCAAGGAGCGCCACCCCGAGGTCGCCATCGTCATGCTCACGGTCAGCGAGGAGGAGGCCGACCTGTTCCGCGCCATCAAAGCCGGGGCACAGGGTTACCTGCTCAAGAACCTCGAGGCGCCTCAGCTGAGGTCCATGCTCGAAGGCGTGGCCAGGGGCGAACCGGCGATCACGCCCGCCACGGCAGCGCGGATCATCGATGAGTTCCTGCGGACGCCGGGCGGCAATCGGCAGCCGACCCAGCACTTGACCGATCGTGAGCTGGAGGTCCTCAAGCTCGTGACCGCAGGCCTGCGCAACCGCGAGATCGCGACCGAGCTCGGCATCAGCGAGAACACCGTCAAGTTCCACCTGAAGAACATAGTCGAGAAGCTGCATGCCCAGAACCGCGCCGAGCTGGCTGCCCGAGCCGTGCGCGAGGGCCTGGTGCCGGATCCGCCGCGAGGTATCGCCTTCCACGAACGGCCGCACCGGGATGTGCTGGACCGAAGTCGCCGGTAGCCAGCGACGCGACCCGTGGGGCGCCACTACGCGGACCGGCCACTCCCCGATGCCAGGCGGGTAGTTGGGGCAGCCCACCCGGACAGGTAGGGCAACTGCTTTCCTCCGGCACATGTGGCGCAAGGCCGCGGCAGGCATCCTAGCCCAGAAATCCGCACGGCCGAGG
>Ga0182010_10000148_pt1 | contig 39552 bp, 37 predicted proteins | sample 611E1MmetaG_FD_120488 | JGI IMG/M metagenome (GOLD analysis project Ga0182010, IMG submission 120488) | Permafrost microbial communities from Stordalen Mire, Sweden - 611E1M metaG | ecosystem: Environmental > Terrestrial > Soil > Wetlands > Permafrost | place: Sweden: Stordalen | collected... | reverse complement strand
CCTTGAAAGTCAGAGCTTCCGTCAAGGCCCGCTGCGACAACTGCAAAGTCATCCGCCGGCACGGGACCGTGATGGTCATCTGCGCCAATCCCAAGCACAAGCAGCGGCAGGGGTAGGGCATGGCACGCATCGCAGGCATCGACATTCCCCGCGAGAAGCGGGTTGAGATCGCCCTGACCTACATCTACGGGATCGGGCTCCCGACTAGTCAGAAGATCCTCGTCCAGGCGAACGTCAATCCGGATACGCGCGTCCGCGATCTGACCGAGGAGCAGGTAAACCGCCTGCGCGAGATCATCGACCGACGTCACAAGGTCGAGGGCGACCTTCGCCGCGAGGTAGCTCTGAATATCAAGCGGCTTATCGAAATCGGCTCGTACCGGGGCACGCGCCATCGGCGCAACCTGCCGGCTCGTGGCCAGAGAACCAAGACCAACGCACGGCAGCGCCGCGGACCCAAGAAGACGGTCGGCGTCCGGCGCAAGGCGACGAAGTAAGAGGAGCCGGACGCAGGAATGGCCGAACGCAAGCGGGCTATCAAACAGCGCCGCCGGGAGCGGAAGAACGTGCCGCAGGGGCACGCTCACATCCTGGCGAGCTTCAACAACACGATCATCACGATCACCGACCCCAACGGCAACGTGATCAGCTGGGGCTCGGCCGGGATCGCCGGCTTCAAGGGTTCCCGTAAGAGCACGCCCTATGCCGCGGCGCAATCCGCCGACCAGGCCGCCAAGAAGGCCATGGAGCACGGCATGCGCCAGGTCGAGGTCTACGTCAAGGGACCCGGTGCCGGCCGCGAGCAGGCGATCCGCTCGCTCCAGGCCGCCGGCCTTGAGGTAAGCGCCATCACCGACGTGACCCCCGTCCCCCACAACGGCTGCCGCCCGCCCAAGCGGCGCCGCGTCTAGGAGGACCGACCAAAATGGCCCGCTACACCGACCCTGTCTGCCGGCTCTGCCGCCGGGAAGGCGCCAAGCTCTTCCTCAAGGGCACGCGCTGCTACTCGAAGAAATGCGCGTTCGAGCGCCGACAGGCGCCCCCCGGACAGCACGGAGTTCGCCGCCGCAAGGTCGGCGACTACGGCATGCAGCTTCGTGAGAAGCAGAAGATTCGTCGCGTTTACTTCGTGCTCGAGCGCCAGTTCCAGGGCTACTTTGAAAAAGCCAGCTCCACTCCCGGCGTCACGGGCGAGAACCTCCTGCGAATGCTGGAGCTTCGCTTCGACAACGTCGTTTACCGCATGGGGTTTGCGGCGTCCCGGCCCGAGGCGCGTCAGCTCGTCGGGCACGCTCACTTCGCCGTCAACGGGCGTGTCGCCAGCATTCCGTCGCTGCAGCTCAAGCCAGGTGACAAGATCGAAGTCCGCGAGACCCATCGCACCCGTGAGCCCTTCAAGGAGGCCGTTGAGGTCATCAAGTCGCGCCAGGTGCCGGAGTGGCTCAGTGTGGACGGGGCGAAGCTCGCCGGGTCCGTCCTGACCGCCCCGCGTCGCGACCAGATGCCGCTCGACCTCAACGAGCAACTCGTGGTCGAGTACTACTCGAGGTAACGCCCCCTGATGATCGAACTCGAGAGCCCGCAGATCGCGCCGGTCGAAGAACTCGGCTCGTACGCCAAGTACGAGGCCAGTCCGTTGCCGGCCGGCTACGGCGTCACACTGGCCAACGCCCTTCGACGGGTGTTGCTGTCCTCCCTTGAGGGCGCGGCCGTTACGGCGATCCAGATCCGTGACGTCTACCACGAATTCACGAGCATCCCCGGCGTGAAGGAGGACGTGACTCAGATCGTCCTCAACGTCAAGAAGCTCCGCCTCAAGAGCTTTGCCACACACCCGGTCCAGCTCAAGCTCATCAAGAGTGGTGCCGGCACGGTAACCGCCGCCGACATCCAGGAGTCTGCCGACGTCGAGGTCATAAACCCCGAACTGGCGATCATGACTCTGGACTCGGACGACGTGACCATCGAGATGGATCTCACGGTCGAAAAGGGTGTCGGCTACCTCGCTGCCGAGCGTGCGGAGTCGAATCCGATCGGCGTCATTCCGGTCGATGCGATCTTCACGCCCGTCCGCAAGGTCAACTACTCGGTCGAGAACACTCGCGTCGGGCAGATGACCAACTACGACAAGCTCACGATCGAGCTCGAGACAGACGGCACGATCTCGCCCGAGGAGGCCCTCGGCCGAGCCGCGGACATACTCGTCCGCCAGTTCTCACTATTCGCCAACATCGGGCTCGTCGCGGTCGGAAGCGACCGTGTGGCCACGAACGTTCCGCAGCTCCCCCCGAACATGCTCGACATGCCGATCGAGGAGCTGGACCTGCCGATGCGGGCGTACAACTCGCTGAAGAGAAACAACATCGTCAAGGTGGGGCAGCTGCTGCAACTCTCCGACGACGACCTGCTTCGAATGCGCAACTTCGGCAAGAAATCGCTCGACGAAATGAAAGAGCGACTTCGCATGCGCGGCTTCATCCTCCCCGACGCCGATGACTCGTCGCTTGGCGATGACCTCGACGATGTCGACGACGAGGAGCAGTTCGACGACCTGCCCCCTGAGGAGGCCTGAGCAATGGCCCATCGAATAGACGGCCGCAAGCTCGGTCGCAAGCAGGGTCCTCGATTGGCCCTCTACAAGAATCTGACCGTGTCCGTCCTGCGCTACGAGCGGATCCAGACCACCGAGGCGAAGGCCAAGGAGATCCGCGGTCGGGTCGAGAAGATGATCACGCTCGCCAAGCGCGGCGATCTCGCGGCGCGCCGGGCGGTCATAGCGGAGTTCCCGAACGAGCCGCTCGTCGTCACCAAGCTCTTCGACGAGATCGCGCCAAAGTACGCCGATCGGACTTCCGGGTTCACCCGAATCGTCCGTCTCGGCCAGCGCTACGGCGACGCGGCGCCGATTGTTCAGATCGAACTGGTGTAGACAACCCAATCATGAATCGCCGCTCCGCCGGATGCAGTGCAAGGCGGCGCGGAGCAAGGGAGCGAGCGCACGATCGTGCGTGAGCGAACGAGCGGACGGGTCAACGCAGCAATGCGCCGGCCGAGTGGCGACGAAAGCGTCCGAGAGGGCGCGCCGGTGCGCTATCGCGCACGGGTTGAATACGACGGCACGGACTTCGCCGGATTCCAGTCGCAACCTGGGGCCCGGACAGTCCAGGGAGAACTCGAAGCCGCGCTGGCAACGATCTCCGGCGGAAGCCGGGTCAGAGTCGTCGCGGCGGGTCGAACCGACGCCGGTGTTCACGCCATTGGGCAGGTGATCGCATTCACCGACCCGAGAGGCAGGCCGGCGAAGGAGTTGGCCAGGGCGTTCGACGCTCTGCTGCCAGAGGACGTGGCAATCCGCGAGGTGCGGCGCGTCCCGGCCGGGTTCCACCCACGCTATGCGGCGCGATATCGGGAGTATCGCTACACCGTCTGGAACGGGCCGCGAAGCCCGCTTCGCGAGCGTTTCGCGCTCGGGGTGCGGGACCCACTCGATACCGCCGCGATGGAGCGGGCCGGGTCGGTCCTGGTGGGCCGTCACGACTTCAGCGCCTTCGGGGTGGCGCACCGGCAGCCGGTGCGGACCGTGCACTCGGTCCGGGTCCGGCGAACAGGATCGCAGGTGACGATCGACGTCGCCGCCGATGCGTTTCTGCGCCAGATGGTGCGAAGGATCGTGGCCGTCCTCCTGGAGGTCGGACACGGCAGAACAAACGAAGAGGAAGTCGCCGAGGCGCTCGCGTCCAGGCGACCGGCGCTCAACGGGGCCACGGCCCCCGCGAAGGGCCTGTGCCTCAGGCGCGTCGCTCTCGGTCCCACGAGGGAGGGGGCGGCGTTGGCAAGCACGACCGCCAGATCGAACGGAGAACGATGACCGCGAAGACATATACGGTCCGTGAGAGCGAGATCGAGCGACGCTGGTACGTCGTGGACGCGACGGACGAGACGCTCGGCCGTTTGGCGTCGCGCATTGCCCGAGTCCTCGAAGGCAAGAACAAGCCGGCCTACAGCCCGACGCTGGACTCCGGCGACCATGTCGTTGTCGTCAACGCGGGCAAGATCCATGTGACGTCCGACAAGCGCGAATCCAAGCTGTACATGCGTCACAGCGGCTACCCGCACGGCCTCAAGGCGGAGAGCCTCGGTCATCTGCTGGATCGTCGGCCCGAGGAAGTGATTCGCCGAGCGGTAAAGGGGATGCTTCCCCACAACCGCCTTGGAGCTCAGCAACTTACCAAGCTCAAGGTCTATGCCGGCCCAGAGCACCCGCACCAGGCTCAGCGGCCCGAGCCGCTTGCCTGACGAGGAGCGTGATGACCACCCCTGCCTATTACTACGGGACCGGTCGCCGCAAGACCGCGGTGGCTCGTGTCCGACTCGTGCCCGGTTCGGGTGAGATCGTCGTCAACGATCGGAGCCTCGACGCGCATTTCGGCAATGCCATCGACGAGGCCGACGTTCGCATGCCGTTCCGAGTCACCGGCACCGAGGGCGCATACAACGCCCAGATCAAGGTCGAGGGCGGCGGCGTGACGGGCCAGGCCGGCGCCATCCGTCATGGTATCGCCCGCGCCCTCCTCCAGATCGATCCGGAGGGCAACCGTCTTCCGCTCCGGCAGGCCGGCCTCCTCAGCCGCGACCCGCGAATGAAGGAGCGCAAGAAGTACGGTCTCAAGCGAGCCCGCAAGGCGCCTCAGTACACGAAGCGATAGTCGCGTCTGGGGCGACGCAGGACATCCTCGCTCACGCACCTCCAGGTCCGGCTAGCCTCGGTGCTCGGCTCCCCCCACCACTGCGTTCGCTGCAGGCGCGAGGCGGGAGTCCGCGCGCGGGCCGAGGAGTCGAGGTGGCGACCGCTCGGGGCGGGTGCTTGCCCCCGAATTGGGCACCTGGCTTAGGACGAAGCGACCGCGCCTTTCCGGCTCACGTACCCGCGACGTGCGAGCGCGCAGAAGTCATCATGTAGGCATGCCACACGATCTGTACGAGCGCTACAAAGAGGCGCTGCGAGTCGGCCACGTGGCCGTTCTGCGAGGTGCGCCCGAGGACGCCATCGACGCATACCGCAAAGCCGCGTCGATCGCTCCGTCGCGCGCTATGCCGCACACGAGCCTCGGCGGTGTCCTGCTTCGACTGGGTCATCTCGAGGAGGCGCTCGTGGAGTACGCGACCGCTGTCGCTCGAGCCCCCTACGACGAGGGCGCGCTCCTGGGGCAATCCGAGGCCTTGACCATGGCCGGCCAGCGCGTCGATGCGGCCCTGGCGTTGGATCACGTGTCGGAGATTCAAGAGGCCGCGGGCCGACTGCCGGAGGCCGCAGACACGCTCCGGCGAGCCCTGGAGCTTGAGGATACGGCCGAACGCAGCCGGCGCCAGCGCAGCCTGTTGCGGCAGATCCGGCTTTCTGCGGGCGACCAGGCCGCCGAGCATCTGCTGGCCCGCGCTCTCCGCCTGCGGGATGAGCCGTCGGGTGGCAAGCTGGAGGCGCCCCGGCTAGAGGCGTCAGCTGCGGCCGGCGTCGGTGAGAATGCGGCGGTAATCGTCGCGCCGACCCCAGTCCCCGCGCCCGGAGCCGCCGACGTGATCCAGCCGGCCGCGACTGCCGAGGCAGAACCTCAACTCCCGGCCGGTGGGCCGCTGACCCTTCCAGCCGTCCCGGCCGCCCCAGCCGTCCCGGCCGCCCAGCCTGCGACCGAGCCGCTTCCGGGTTCCACCGGCGAGACACTGGAGGTCGACGCCGCGCCAACCGAGACCTCGGAGCACGCTGGAGTCGCGGCGCCGGCCGATGACGCAGTGGCAGCCGCCGAAGTCGCGGGAGCGCTCGACTTGGGCTCGGATGAGTCGGTTACAGCGGCGGTGGGTGTCGTGGGCGGCGCGTTCACGGCCGCGGCCCCGGCAGGGCTTGTCGGCGATGGCCAGGGCCAGCAAACGGGTGACGAGTTGCTGGCTGCGGCCGAGGCGGCCGACCTGGCGGGCGACAACACAACACTCCGCTCCTTGCTTCTGTCGACGGCTCGGGCATACGCCCGAGAAGGGCGCTTCGAGCTGGGTCTGGACGCCGCCGATCGCTTGCTGCAGGCGGCGCCCGGCGATGTCGACGCGCATCTGGTACTCGTCGAGTCGTACCTTGCGCGCGACTGGAATACTCTGGCCGCGGAGAAGCTCGCCCTGCTCGGTCGCCTGGCGGAGTTGAACGACGACGAGGACACGCGCCAGCGGCTGTGCGAGGTGGCCAGTCGGGCCTTTCCAAGGGACCAACGGCTGGCGGCTCTCTGCTCTTGAGCTCGTCGGCCTGACGGGTCACCCCGCCCCGGCCGATTTGGCCGCGTCGCCCCGAGCCGGTCTGCGCGGCTTCGCCTCGTGGTCGGGAGGACCCGAGCGCGCGGGGACGACCGCCTGGCGGTATACACTTGTCCACCGATGCCACTGATTCAGTCGGCGCTCGACAAAGTCAGCCCGAACGTTGTGGCCGATGTTGCGATAACGGCCCTCCTGATCTACTGGCTCCTCAGTTTGATCAGGGGGACGCGCGCGGTTCGGCTTGTCATTGGCGTGTGCCTCCTGCTCGTCGTCTACGGCGCAGCCGTGACGTTCGATCTGAGGTTGCTGAAAGTCATCCTCCAGACGAGCGCGTACGTCGGTCTCTTTGCCCTGGTAGTCGTCTTTCAACCTGAGCTCCGGCGGGCGCTCGATCGAATTGGCCGGCTCGGCTCGCTGAGCTGGCTGATCTCTCCCGCGGAGCAGTCGACAGCCGTGCACATCGCAACCGAGGTTGCGAGCGCAGCCGAGCGGCTGTCGCGCGAGGGCCATGGCGCACTCATCGTGATGGAACGAGAGACCGGCCTGCAGGAAATCGCCGAGAACGGCGTCATGCTCCACGCCGATGTCTCGGCCGACCTGCTCGTGACGCTCTTCTCGCCCAAGACCCCGCTGCACGATGGGGCCGTTGTCATCCGCGGCGACCAGATCCTGGCCGCCGGAGCGCTGCTGCCCTCGGCCGAAACCACGATCCCGCTGGAGCGATTCGGCACACGGCACAAGGCCGCTCTGGGCATAACCGAGCAGACTGACGCGATCGTCGTTGTCGTGTCCGAGGAAAGCGGCCAGATCAGCCTGGTCGAGCGGGCTCGCATCGTCCGCAACCTCAACGAGCCCAAGCTCGCCCACGACCTCGCCGCGCTGCTTCACCCACAGACGGCGGGCCGGATCTTCCGACAGGAGCGGACGCCGCCGCGCCGGGTAGGTCCCACGGTTCGCGAGTTGGCGCGGCGAGCCCGTTTCGGCGGGCTCAATCGCCCCGCCGGCGCCCGGCGGAGTCGATCCGACCGGCCTGGGGCCGAGGCCACCGGCGACGACGGCGACGGGCAGGAGAAGGCCTCGTGAGGGTCCTGCGCTTCATCTTCCGAAACTGGCCGCTCAAGATCGGCGCGGTGCTGTTGGCGGTGATCCTCTACGGGGCCATGGTGTTCCTGCAGACCAGCCAGCAGTGGCCCGGCACGATAGCCATCGACACCGTGAATCAGCCCGCCAATTCCTACCTGATAGGCACATTGCCCGAGGTTGGCAACATCCGGTACATTGCCTCGCCGGACGTGCCGGTTTCGCAGTCCAGCTTCCGTGCCACTGCCGATCTGACCAGCGCCAGGGTCAGCGACAGCGAACCTTCGTTGGTTCGGGTCCAGCTGGTGGCCGACGACCCTCGCATCCAGATCATCGACTATCAGCCGCAGCAGATCAGCGTGACGCTCGACCCGACGTTCCACAAGCAGGTCAACGTCCAGGTGGACACCGGCGCCGTCCCGTCCGGCCTTGAGCCCGGCACGCCGGTCTTGAGCCAGTCATCAGTAGATGTCTCAGGGGCGTCCTCAATCGTCAGCAGGGTGGTCTACGCCGAGGCCTTGGTCCGGATCGACGCGTCCGGCCTGGACGTTAACGAGGACGTCGATCTCGTGGCCAGAGACGCCTCGGACGCGATCGTGACACACGTCGAGTTCAATCCCCGAACCGTCAATGTCCAGATCCAGGTGGGCAGCCAGACCCGCACGGAGACCGTGCCGGTCAAGCCGATCACTACCGGCGATCAGGCCGCGGGCTACTACATCACCTCCGTCGACGTAACGCCGCCCGTCGTGGCCGTCCGCGGCCAGGCCGACGCTCTCGCCCTGCTCAACGGTCAGGCCAACACCAAGGCCATCTCCATCGCAGGCGCCACGGGCGACGTGACGGCCAGCGTCAACCTCGACCTGCCCGCCGGCGTGACCTCGGATGCGGGGCAGATAGCGGTAGTCATCCACCTCCAATCGCCGCAATCGACCCGGAGCGTGAGCGTCGGCGTGGTGCCGACGGGGGCGCTACCCGATCGCATCTACACCCTGTCGGCGCCGAGCGTGACCGTGACGCTGGGCGGGGCGACCGCGGCGCTCAACGCCTTCGACACGTCGACGCTCGTTGGGAACGTCGCGGTCGGAGATCTCGACGTCGGACCGCACAGTGCTGCCGTCACGCTCTACCTGCCGGCAGGGATCAAGCTGGTCGCGATCACTCCGGCTCAGATAGTCGTCACGGTCTCCAACCCGCCGTCGCCGGCACCATTGCCCTCCCCAACCTAGAGGAGCGTCTCTTGCCCCGTCTCTTCGGCACGGATGGCATCCGTGGCACGGCCAACGTTGACCTGAAACCGACCCTCGCCTACGCGCTTGGTCGCGCAACGGCCCACCGCCTCGCCGGTCCCGGTCGGCCCATCGTCGTGGGGCAGGACACGCGCCGCTCCGGCGACATGTTCGTGGCGGCGATCGTGGCAGGGGCGACGAGCCTGGGCGTCGATGTCCATGTCGTTGGCGTCGTACCAACTCCGGCCCTGGCGTTCATCACGGGTGCGGGCCATTTCGCGGCGGGGATCATGGTCTCGGCTTCACATAATCCGGCCAGCGACAACGGCCTCAAGGTTCTCGACGAACACGGCCTCAAGCTCGACGAGGATGTCGAGGACGAGCTCGAGCAGCTCATCTGGACCGCCGACGAGCTGCCTGGTGCCTCGCCCGACGCGCTGGGTGTGGCCGTTCAGGACCGCGATCTGCTCGACCTGTACGTGGGTCACAGGCTCAAGCTGGCCTCCGCGACGTCGACTCGACTCCATCTGGTCGTCGACTGCGCCAACGGTTCCGGCGGCATCGCAGCGAAGCGGATCCTCGAGGCGACCGGAGCCCGCGTCGACGTGCTGTTCAACGATCCCGACGGCGCGAACATAAACGCCGGCTGCGGCGCCACTGCGCCCGGAGCGCTCGCAGGTGAAGTCGTCGCCCGCGGCGCGGACGTCGGATTTGCGCTCGACGGGGACGCCGATCGCTTGATCGCCGTCGACGCGTCGGGTTGTGTCGTCGATGGCGATGCCGTCCTGGGTATCCTCGCCCTCGACCGGCTGGCGCGCAATAGTCTCCCGAACGGCGCGCTGGTTGTGTCGATCCTGTCTAACGGGGGGCTCCAGAAGACCGTCGAGGATGCGGGCGGGCAGGTGATTCGGACCCCGGTCGGGGACAAGTACATATTCGAAGGGATGCTCGTCAACGGGGCCGGCCTGGGCGGTGAGAAGAGCGGCCACGTGATCGTCCTCGAGCACACCAGCAGCGGCGACGGCATCGTCACCGCGCTCGAGATCCTGGCCGTAATGACTCGCACTGGCCTCAGCCTGGCGGACCTGGCAGCCCAGGTGCCGATGCTGCCCCAACAGCAGCGAACCATCCCGGCCCGTCACAAGGACCAGTGGGAAGGCGACCCGGTCATGCGAGAGGCGATCGCCCGAGCCGAGTCTCGCCTGGGTTCGGCCGGTCGGGTCCTGGTCCGCCCGTCGGGAACGGAGTCGGCGATTCGGGTCATGGTGGAGGGCCCGGAGGGCGCCCTGGTCGCCGAGCTAGCCGACGAGTTGGCTGCTCTGGCCGGAGAGCGGCTAAACTAGCCACCTTCGCCGGGGGCCGTCGTCTGCGAGACCGGGAGTGATTCTGTATGTGTGGAATAGTCGGATACACCGGACCACGCGAGGCCGGGCCCGTCCTGCTGGATGGCCTGCGCCGCCTCGAGTATCGGGGCTACGACTCCGCCGGCATCGCGTTGGTCACGGAGAGCGGCGAGCTGTTCGTCGAGAAGCGAGCTGGCAAGGTGGCGGTTCTGACCGAGGCTCTTGGCGACAAGCCGCCTCGGGCGGGGATCGGGCTAGGGCATACTCGCTGGGCCACGCACGGCCGGCCGAGCGATCTCAACGCCCATCCCCACACAGATTGCACGGGCCGCATCACGGTCGTCCATAACGGCATAGTCGAGAACTTCCGCGAGCTGCGCGACGAGTTGGTCGCCGGCGGCCACACCCTCAAGTCCGAGACGGATACCGAGGTGGTCGCGCACCTTGTCGAGGATGCCTACAAAGGCGACCTGGCCGATGCCGTGCGGGCGGCCCTGGGCCGGCTCGAGGGCGCATATGCCCTGGTCGTTATGCATCGAGACGAACCCGAGCGACTGGTCGGCGCACGACTCAACGCGCCGCTGATCGTAGGCGTGGGCGAGGGCGAGAGCTTCCTCGCATCCGACGCGGCGGCCATTGTGGCCTATACAAAACGGGTCGTCTTCCTCGACGACGGCGACGTTGCGGATCTGACGCCCGGGATGTTCACGATAACGGACCGTGCCGGCACCGTCGTCGACCGCCCGATCGACATCATTCCGTGGTCTGCCGAGGCGGCCGAGAAAGGCGGCTACGCTCACTTCATGCTCAAGGAGATCCACGAGCAGCCCGACGCCCTGACGGCGGCCATGACCGGCCGGCTGCGAGGCGAGTCGGTCTGCCTGGAGGAGCTCGACCCGATTCGGGAGCGGCTGGCCGGGATCGATCGCGTCGAGATGATCGCGTGCGGTACGGCCTACTACGCATCGCTCGTCGGGGCGGCGCTGTTCCAGGAATGGCTCGGCATTCCCGCCCGTTCCACGGTGGCGTCCGAGTTCCGCTACAGCCCACCGCCGATCGACTCGAGGACACTGGTCGTGGCGGTGTCGCAGTCCGGCGAGACCGCGGACACGATCGCCGCGGCGCGCCTTGCCGGGGACCGCGGGGCCGTCGTCGTGGCCGTAACCAACACAGTGGGCTCGGCGATCACTCGCGAGTCTCACGCCTCTGTCTTCCTGCAGGCCGGGCCCGAGGTGGCCGTCGCAGCCACGAAGACATTCGTGACCCAGGTCGCAACCCTGGTGATGCTGGCCGCGGACGTGGCCCACCAGTTCAAGCGCCTTTCGGCCGAGAAGGAACGTGAGCTCGTGGCGGCTTTGCGCCGACTGCCGAAACAGGCCGAAAGAACGATCGAGCTGGCGGGACCAATCGAGGAGATTGCGGCGCGATACGCCGACGCGGCCGGGTTCATGTACATCGGCCGATCGTTCGGGTATCCGGCGGCTCTCGAGGGTGCGCTCAAGATCAAGGAGATCAGCTACCTCCACGCTGAGGGATATGCCGCGGGCGAGCTCAAGCACGGCCCCATCTCGCTTCTCGATGCCGACGTACCTCTCGTCGCGGTGGCCACACGATCGGCCGTATACGACAAGCTGATCAGCAATCTGATGGAGGGCAAGGCCCGTGACGCCCGTGTCCTCGCCGTTGCCACCGAGGGAGATACGCAGATCGAGCGATTGGCCACCGACGTCTGCTGGGTTCCGGACACGCTGGAGCCGTTGAGCACCATCCTGGCGGTGATCCCGCTCCAGCTGTTTGCGTACTACGTGGCGGTGAAGCGGGGTCGTGACGTGGACCAGCCGCGCAACCTGGCCAAGTCGGTGACGGTGGAGTAGGTGGCCGGCCCGAGGCAGCAATCGATCTCGGGCGACGAGCGTGGCCTATCGGGATTGCCCGCCGCGGTTCCGGCGCCGCCGCCGGAGACCACCGAGCTCGGGATCGACATCATCCGCGTCTCTCGCATCAGGGACTCGCTGGCCCGCTTCGGCGACCGCTTCACGCGGCGCGTTCTGACGCCGGCCGAGATGGCCTACGTTCGTGGCCGGCCCGAGACTATGGCCGGCCGATGGGCTGCCAAGGAGGCCGTGTCGAAGGTGCTCGGCCTGGGCGTCCGCGGGATTGGCTGGCGGGATATCGAGATAGAACGTCTGCCGACCGGGCAGCCTGCCGTGAAGCTGCTCGGCCGGGCGGCGCGACGAGCCGAGCAGCTCGGCATGGGTCGCATCGCCCTCTCTATCAGCCACGAGTCGGAATTCGCGGTCGCGATCGCCTACGGCTCGAGGACCGCCGGAGGCCGCTTCCTCTATCCGCCGGACATCGAGGAGCGACTGAGCGAGCGCGAGATTTCGCTGATGAAGCGCTTCGAGCGGTTGCGGGGGCTTTCGCGGGACGTTGCCCTGGGTGAGGTGCGGCCTACCGCGGGCACCGCTGGAGGCCGCGCCGACGCAGGACTCGGGGAGGAGACCGATGCCTAGCCGGGTCGTGCCCGAACCGATCCTGCTGGACGACAGGACTGCCGCAGCCCTCCTCCCACCCCGCCCGGTGCGCGGCCACAAGGGCACATTTGGAAAGCTGCTGGTCATCGCCGGGTCGGTGGACTACGCGGGCGCGGCGCTGCTCGTTTGCACGGCGGCCGGACGAGCTGGAGCGGGCCTCGTGACGCTGGCAACGCCCGAGTCGCTCCAGCCGCTCTTCGCGGCAAAGGTCGTCGAGGCCACGACGCTGTCGCTTCCGGAGGACGACGTGGAGGAAGTGGATCCGGAGGAGGCGCTGGCCCGGATCCTGGACCACGACCACGACGCCCTGGTCGTCGGCCCGGGGCTGAGGCCGAGCCTCTCCATCACCGAGCTTATCCGCGGCCTGTTGGCTCCGGACGAGGATGGCCAGCCCGCACCCGCGGTTCTTGATGCTGAGGCCCTGCGATCGCTGGCCACCGTCGACGGGTGGGCATCTGAGGTCGCCGCCCGGTGCGTGTTGACGCCCCACGTGGGTGAGTTTCTTCGGTTGCGGGCGGCCGACGGTGTCGACCCGGAGAAGCTTGGCGACCTCGTCTTCGATGACGGACGTCGCCTGGCCGCGGCCCGCGAAGCCGCTCGCGAATGGGGCCAGGTGGTCGTCCTCAAGGGAGCCCGAACGGTCATTGCCGACCGGGATGGCAGGACAGCCGTCTCGCCGTTCGAGAACCCGGCCCTCGCGAGCGCGGGGACGGGCGACGTGCTTGCGGGTACGATCGGCGCCTTGCTGGCCCAGGGCCTGGGTACATTCGAGGCCGCGCAGCTGGGCGTCTACCTGCATGCCCTCGCCGGAGGGGCGGTCAGCGATCGCCTCGGCGATGCCGGGCTGCTCGCTTCCGACCTGACCGCGGAGCTGCCTCTGGCCCGCAAGAGGCTGGCAGAGCTGCCGGGCGCGGGCTCACGTGCCGGCGGCGCTCCGGCTCGCAGTTGAGCGTCGGAGTGACCACGACTGCCGCCGCGACCGGGAGCCGGCTCCTGGCCACACGCCAACCGCTGATCGAGGCCGGGCCGGGCGGAGCCCTGCCGCCGCTGCCCAGGACGGCGTGGCTGGAGATCGATCTTGATGCGCTGACCTCCAACGCGCGGCTGATGCAGGGGCTCCTTCCGCCCGGTGTCCGGGTCGAACCCGTCGTCAAGGCCGATGCGTACGGCCATGGGGCCGTCGCGGTGGCCCGGGCGCTGGTCGCCGACGGCGTTCGCGGTCTCGGCGTGGCCACGTTCGACGAGGCGCTTGAGTTGCGCCAGGCCGGCATCGAGGTTCCGATCGCGATCCACTTCCCGATTCCGCCGGAGCTCGCGCCCGACGCCCTCCGCCACTCCATGCCGATCACCGTCGGCGACCGGCTGCTGCTCGGCCGAACGCTTGCGGCGCTGGTCGCGGCGCCCGTCCGATCCGATCTGGACGACGAGGGCCGGCTCGACATCCAGCTCGAGGTGGAAACCGGGCTGGGCCGGGGCGGCGTCCATCCCGATGAAGTGGCAGCGGTCGCAGCCACGATTACTGCCAATCCGCGTGCCCGTCTCGTCGGCCTGTGGTCTCATCTTCAGGCGGCGGACAATGCGGGGACCACTTCGCGTCAGGACGCCCTCTTTGGAGCCGCGGCCGGACTCCTGGAGGCAGCGGGCGTGACGCTCCCCGCGCGGCACCTTACGGCAAGCGGTGGTCTGCTCGCGGCGACCGCCGGGACGTACGACGTCGTGCGCATCGGCCTCGCTCAGTACGGTCTCGTTCCGGACGGCCTTACGGTCGTCGCACGGAGCCGGATCGTCGCCGCCGGTTTGCGGCCGGTCATGGCGCTGCGGGCGCGGCCCGTTCGCGTAGCCTGGCTCGACGCCGGCACGGGCGTCAGCTATGGGCCCACTTTTACGACTGCCCGCCGGAGCCGGATTGCCACGCTGCCCCTCGGATACGCGGACGGCTTCCCGCGCAGCCTATCGAACAAGGCCCAGGTCCTGGTGCGTGGGGTCCGCGCCCCTCAGGTAGGAACGGTCGCGATGGACGCGATCATGGTTGACGTGACGGATGTCCCCGGGCCGGAGGTTACCGTCGACGACGAGTTCACGCTCATTGGAGAGCAGGGCGGAGACAGGATAAGCGCGCTCGAAATGGCGCGGTGGGGCAACACCATTTCGTATGAGGTCATAGCCGCGATGTCCGGAAGGTTACCCCGGGTGTACTATGCGGCAGCCGAGGCGGTCGCATTGCGCACAGTTGCGTGTGACGCGAGTCGGGGCTGGGGGAAGCCCGACGACCGAGCGGTCAAGGCATCCGAGGAAGAACCGGGCCAACTCGACTCCAGGTGACCGGTTCGCCCGCGACCATGACGGAGAACATTCGGATTGATCGAGATACAGGCTCACTCTGAGGAGCAGCGCGACGATCTGGTCGAGCAGGTTGCTCGCGAGATCCAGCTGCGCGGCCTGACCGCGCCGGCTGTGTTGTTCCTGCAGGCCAGTCGTCCGTATCGCCCGCTGGGCAGCAGCGCCATGGTCTTCTTCGATCCCACGCTGCGGCACGTATTCGGTGGCGAACTCCCGGTCGCGACCGAGATCCTGGCCGACGATCTCGGGATCGAGCAGCTGATCGAGCGTCTGCAGGATCCCGACGAGGAGATTTCCTGGGACGCCTGAGGGCGGACAGTGATCATCGAGCCGGGTAGCATATCCGGGTGACCAACCAGTCCCGAGCCTTCTTCGCCCTCGATTTCGGCTCGGCGACCACGGCCGGATCCGTGCTGGGCCTCGTCGGTGGCCGGTGGCGGCTCATTGCGCATGCGGCGATGCCGAGTCACGTCGACGTCGACGCGATGCTGGCCGGCCTCCTGACTCAGGTCGGACTGACCGATCCTGAGATGCTCGTTGAGCTGGGAGGGAGCGCCGACATCCCCTCCCACGTGGCCACGTGGCCGAGGCTCGCCGCCAGGACCACGCCCCCGCGCCGGATCGCCGTTCTCGCGGGCTCGCGGCGGCAGAGGCGGCGACTCGAACTGGCGGCCCTGCGGGCCGGATGGCTGGTTGTCGGAGGCAGCGCCGACGAAGACGACCCGGTCGTTCTGAGCCGCCTCGCCCTGTCTACGGAGACCGGCGCCGTCCTGCTCGGCGCCGACCGCTCACCCGGCAACGACGAGAAGCGTCACCTGCCGGACCTGGCCGTTCTCCTGGCCGCCGTCGCTCGGTGCCGACCGGAGCTGACGGTGGTGCTGGCTGGTGGCGCGGCGGCCTACGAGGCCGAGTTCTCGGCCCCACGAGATGCTCAGCCGGGCTACGAGCTGGCGACGGGACCGACCCGCGCCGTACCTGTGATCGGCTCGAGCGTGGCCCCGGTCGAGTCAACGACCGAGAAGGCGCCGGTCAGAACGAAGAAGGCGTCGAAGAAGGCGGCCGCGGCGGGGCAGGCTGCCGCCGGCGATAGCCCGCCGGCTTACGTAGCGAAGCTTGGCGGAGGCGTCACGGAGTCGGCGGCCGGGGCGACGGCCGTCGCTGGGGCGAACCCTCCTCCGGTCGCTTCGATGCCGCTGCCGCAAGCCTCGGTCGGGCCGGACTTCCAGCCCGGATCCGACCGAGGGGTTTCGGCTTACGTTCTGCTGGCCCCGGACGCCGAAGCGGGTCAGCCCGCCGGGGCCTCGCTGCAGCAGGTTCTCGAGGGACTTCGAGCCTTCCCGGACGACAGCCGGCTCGCCGTCGCCCGGTCCATCGCCTCGCTGTCGTACGTGCTCGACCGGTCGATCGAGGTCGTGGAGATCGGTCTTCAGGGCGGACTGAGGTCTCGGTCCGAACCGGTAGGTCAAGGGCACTTCGCGGTGGTCTCTTCGCATGCCTGCCTCGCCGATGCCTCGTTTGCTCCGGAGAACCCATCCGAGGAGGCGATCGATGGAGTCCTGGCCTGGTCGACGACGGTGCTGGATCGTCACCGCGTGATGGACAGGCTCAACGACCTGCGGCTCGTGCCTTGGGGTGAGGCCGACGGCGATGGTGCGGCCTTCCGGCTCGCGGCGGCGAAGGCGGCATGCGGGCGCCTGGTCGACGCCACGCCGGAGATAGCCGTCCACCCGATGCCTGAGCTGCTTGTGGCAGCCGGCGGCGTGTTTGCCGCAATGCCTCCATCGGTGGTGGCCCTGGCTTTGGCCGATCTCTTTCGGCGGCCCGGTGTGAGTCAGCTGGCGAGCGACCAGGCCCGCCTCCTCGGACCGCTTGGCGTCATCGACGATGAAGCGGAGCGTCGTCAGCTCATGGCCAACCTGGCCGACGATATCCTGATGCCGCTGGGGAGTCTCATCCTCCCGGCGGGTGTCCGGCAGGGTCGCAGCGCCGGCTCCCTGCGGCTGAAGGATGGGTCGTCAAACTCGGAGATCGAGTTACACGCGGGCGCGGTGCAGGTCGTGGACCTGCCACCCGGTCGCGCCGCCAGGGTGAACCTCGACTTCCGCGACGCGGTCCGACTCGGCAACCGCGGCCACCGCTTCTCGGTCGATGTCGCCGGTGGGCTCGGCGGCCTGCTGGTCGACCTTCGCGACATCCCGCTGCGCGTCTCCGACAGACCGGACTCGCGTCGGGCGGCCCTGGATGCCTGGCAGCGCGGCATGTGGCCGGAGATCGACGAATGAGCGCCGTCCAGCCGGTGACCGCAATGGCGATCCCGCCGGAGCTGGCCCGCGTAGCCGGACGGCGGGTCCTTGTCTTCTCGCCAACGATCCACTTCAGACTCGGCCCGGGAGACCGCGCGCTCGTTGTGCCGGGCGACGCCGTTGTGCCGGGCATGCCCATTGCGGAGCGCACGCCCGACGCTGAGCTCGTTGACGTTGGCCGGCTGGAGCGGACAGAGAGAGTCCGGCCGGTCGACCCTCCGGCCTGGGAGAAGCCTGCCTCCGACGAGTCGGTCGCGGCCCTGCGGCAGGAAGATCGAGTTGGGTCGACGGAGTCGCAACTGGCGGTTCCGGCCGGGATGGACGTCAAGACCGGGTACGTTCCCGTCGTGATGCAGCAGGATCGGCGCCGCCAGCCGTTTCCCGGCAAGTGGTGGGTAGGTGGAGGCGAGCGCCGCGGCAAGCCGGCCCGGGACAAGCAGACGCTGCGCCTCGGCGGGACGTTGCTCTTCGAAACGCACGGCCGATGGCGCGCTGCCGCCGGAGAGCGGCACACGATCGTGGAGTCGCCCATTGCCGGGGTCGTTCGCGAAGCCCGAAACTGCGTGGACGTGACGATCGCTGTGACCGGCGCCGCCCTCACAGGAGCTATTGCCGCGGGCGAACCGTCGCGAGGATACCTGGATGTTCCACGCCTGACGGACGGGGAGCTGTGGGCCAATGCCCTGGACGTCGGCCGGACGGGCGCGGTAGTCGTGGCCGGCAGCCGGATCTCGGCGCAGGCGATCAGTCGCGCCCGAGCCATGTCCATTCGGGGACTCATCGCCGGCTCGGTCGGCCAGGGCGAGCTGCGCGACCTGGAGGCGTCGTCGTTGCGGCAGAAGGCCAGTCTCGTGCCGTCCGTGCCGTTCGGGCTCATCGCTCTCGACGGCTACGGGCGCCGCCCGATCGCGACGCCGATCCTCGCCCTGCTGGCTGCTCTTGCCGGTTTGGAAGTGGCGATCGTCACCGACCCTCCGCTGCTCGTCTTCGACGTTGCGGAGGTGCCGCTGCCGGAATTCCCGGCCGACTGGGTTCGCGTTCGAAGCGGCCAGCACGCAGGTCGGGAGGGCCGCTGGCTCGAATCGGCGGGGCTGTATCGCTTCCGCGGCGGCATCCACCTGGACGCTGCCGTGGTCCGGTTTGTCGACGAAACGGACACGATCGTAATCCCGGTCTCCGACCTGGAGCGCTTCATCTTCTAGCGGGACCGCCCGCGATCGACCGCGCCGTCTGCATGCGGGCGGCCGCGTAGGGCCCCGAAGCGCGGTTGTGAGACCCGCCCGTTGCGGCCGGCGACGGTCGACAGCTGCGGTGCGCGAGTTTCGGGTAACCTCGCGGGGTGATTGCGGCGCAGAAGCTCGAAAGAATTGTTGTGACCCGTGACCCGGCAGGCACGCGCGCCCTGGCGGCGGCGTTTGCGGCAGCCGCGCGGCCGGGCGACCTGATCAGCCTCGTCGGGGAGCTGGGGGCGGGCAAGACCCAGTTCGCCAAGGGGTTTGGCGCAGGCCTGGGGATCGCAGACACGATCGTCTCGCCCAGCTTCGTCCTCATGGCCGAGTACCGAGGCCGGTTACCGCTCTTCCACGTCGACCTGTACCGCCTGGCCAATGCCGCCGAGGCGCTGGCGGGCGGGCTTATCGATGAGCGCCAGGCTGAAGGCGTGACGATCGTGGAGTGGGCAGAACGTCTCGCGGACGCGATGCCGGCCGAACGACTCGACGTGCTGATAGACGGAGCGGGAGACGATCCACGCAGGATCTCGATTCGACCGAGTGCCGAGAGCTACGCCCGATACCTCGAGGCGGTTCCCGCGACGGTCGAGGCGGCTGAGATTCCGGCGGCCGGGTCCCCGCCGGCCGAGGCTCGACGGTGATGGCCGGCCGTTTCCTGGCGATCGACACGTCGGGCACGAACGCGCTCGTGGCCCTGGGCGACGCGGACGGCACGCTCCTGACCGAGCGGCGCTGGCCCGCGGGCTATCGCCACGGCGAGGAACTGCTGACCCGGATCGACGAGATGCTCGCTGCCACGGCCGTTTCGTTGGCAGAACTTGGCGGGATCGTGGTTGGGACCGGCCCCGGTGCCTTCACCGGGCTGCGCGTTGGGCTGGCCACTGCAAAGGCGCTGGCTCGCGGCCTGGACATCCCGATAGCCGGAGTGGCCACATCGGAAGCGCTTCTCGCAGCCGCAAGCCTCGCCGGAGCGTTCGAGCCGCAACGGGCGGTTCTCCTCCTGCCGGCCGGGCCCTCGGACAGAGTCGTTGTCTCCGGTGGCGCGGCTCGGCTGATCCGCGGCGGCGAGGAAGCGGAACTGGAACTCGGCACGATAGTGGTCGCAGTCGACCTGCCCGGCCGGGCCCTGGAAGAGGCGCTCGCCCTCGGCGCCGAGGCGGAGGCAGGGCTGGCCGCTGCGCTCGTGCGGCTCGGTGCCCGCCGACTCGCTGCCGGCGGCGACGACGTGGCACGTCTCGTCCCCGAGTACGTGACGCTGCCTCGAGGTGTGTCGGTGGCGAAGGGGGAGGTTCGATGGTCGCACGACCACCGGTGAGGATCGTCGTCGACCGCATGAAGGTCGAGGACTTGCCGGCTGTCCACGTCATCGAGCGCGAGAGCTTCAGCACGCCCTGGCCATCCCACGCCTACCGGCAGGAGCTCGAGAACAATCGGCTGGCCCACTACATCGTGGCCCGCTGGGGCGACGAGATCGTCGGCTTCGCCGGCATGTGGCTGCTCGTCGACGAGGCCCACGTGACCACTTTCGCAACACGACTGGCGTGGCGTCGCCAGGGAATTGGGGAGCGGCTACTGCTGGCGCTGCTGGATCTAGCCGCGGCGCGCGGCGCCCACGAGGCCACGCTGGAGGTTCGACCGTCCAACACATCGGCGCGCCAGCTCTACGAGAAGTACGGCTTCAAGGTCGTTGGCGTCCGTCCTCGCTACTACAGCGACAACAACGAGGACGCCCTGATCATGACGACCGAATCGCTCGACGGGCGGTCGATGAGGCAACGAATCGCCGATCTTCGAGCCGAGGTGGCCACTCGGCCGGACATCGAGGTCGGGGACGATGGGATGCCGGTACGTCGACTTGACGCAGCCCCAGGCTCGACGGCTGCCGGGAGTACGGCCGACTCGATCGACTCGACCGGTTCGGCTGGCTCGACCGGCCTCGACGCCCCTTCCGCGCCGGACCCCCGCGCGCGGATTATTCGACCCAGCGGTGTCACGCGGAGACAACTGTGACGCCGCGCAGCCTGATCCTTGCGGTCGAGTCCAGCTGCGACGAGACCGCGATCGCCGTCGTCGAGGACGGCAGCCGGATTCTCGCCAATGTCGTGGCCAGCCAGGTCGCGATGCACGCCGCGTCGGGCGGGATCGTGCCCGAGGTGGCGGCGCGAGCTCACCTGCGCTGGATCGTGCCCGTCTTCGACGAGGCGTGGGCCGCGGCCGGCGCGACCTGGGACGACATCTCGGCCGTAGCGGTGACCGAGGGACCCGGTCTGGCGGGCTCGCTGCTGGTGGGCATCAACTTCGCCAAGACCCTCGCGTACGTGCACGGCAAGCCGCTCGTCCCGATCAACCACCTGGAGGGACACCTGTACGCCGCGTGGCTGGCGGACGAGACTCGCGAAGTGGCGGAGCCGATCTTCCCGCTGGTGGCGCTGATCGTTTCGGGCGGGCACACGTTTCTGGTCGAGATGCGCGACCACCTGCAGTACCGCCTGCTCGGAGAGACGGTCGATGACGCCGCCGGCGAGGCCTTCGACAAGGTCGGGCGGCTGCTCGGCCTGCCATACCCCGGTGGGCCGGCGATCATGGCGGCGGCGGCCGAGGCGACGAGGCACGACGTGGTCTTCCCCCGGGCCTGGCTTGGGGACACGTTCGACTTCAGTTTCAGTGGGCTCAAGACCGCGGCACGGCGAACCATTGCGACGGAGACCGACGGCCACGGGACGGCTATCGGAGAGTCGGCGCTGACGGCCGATCGGGTCGCGGAGCTGGCGGATGGATTCCAGGAGTCCGTGGTCGACGTGCTCGTCACAAAGGCCCTGCGAGCCGCCCGCCAGATAGGGGCGAAGTCCGTGGTCCTGGGCGGTGGCGTGGCCGCGAACCGGGTCCTCCGCGATCGCCTGGCCGCCGGCGCTCGCGGGGCGGGCATCCCTCTCGTGGTGCCTCGGCCTGCGCTCTGTACCGACAACGGGGCCATGATCGGGGCGGCAGGAGCCCGGCGCTGGGCAGCCGGTTCCCGGGCCGGCCTCGATCTGGATGCTCGGCCGTCGCTGCCGCTGGCTCGCCGGTGAGCGAATCGCCGGTCCCGGGGCGGGGAGCGGCTGACGGCGGCGGTCGGGCAGCCGGCGCCGGCATGCCTTCTCGGCGTCCGCGGCTCGATCCACTGGCCGTTCGCCGCCAGCTGCGCGAGGAGGGGCTTCGGGCCCGCCGCTCGCTCTCACAGAACTTCCTGGCGGATCCAGACGTACTGCAGTCCACCCTTGACCTGACGGCCCCGGAGCCGGGGTGCCGGATTCTGGAGGTCGGACCGGGGCTGGGCATCCTGACCGGCGGGCTTCTCGATGGAGGCGCGACCGTAACCGCCGTCGAGTTGGACCGACGTCTGGAAGAACGGCTGGCTCGTATTCATGCGGGCGCGATCGAGGCCGGGGCGCTCAGACTGGTCTGGGGCGACATCCTCGATCAGAGCATCGCCGAGCTCATGGAGCCGCCCTACGAAGTCGTGGCCAACGTGCCTTACCACATCACGAGTCCGATCCTGCATCGCTTCCTGGGGCGGCCGCCGCGGCCAGAGCGGCTCGTCCTGATGCTCCAGCGCGAGGTGGCGGAGCGCATTTCCGCTGCTCCAGGCGACATGAGCTACCTGTCGGTCTTCGTCCAGTACCACGCCGCCGTCCGAATCGCATTCCCGGTGCCACGAGAGGCCTTCGAGCCCGCACCCGACGTGGAATCGGCCGTGGTCGAAATCCGGCCAATCGATCCGAGCGGCAGCCGTCCGCGACTCTCGGCCCAGGACGAGGATGAGTTCTGGGGCCTGGTCCAGGCGGGCTTCCGCGAACGACGCAAGAAGCTGCACAACGTCCTGTCGCGCCAGCTGCCCCTGCCAAGCACAACCGTGCGAGGGGCGCTTGCCGCCGCCGGCATCGACGGCGACCGGCGCCCGCAGACACTGTCGGTCGCGGAGTGGTTGGCCCTTCGGGTGGCCCTCGGGCCGCTTCCGGAGGTGATCGGCCGATGACGACCGTTGGCGTCTCCGGCGCTCGCATCCACGTCGTCCGGTTCGCGCCCGCCAAGCTGAACCTGACCCTGGCCGTGGTGGGACAGCGGTCGGACGGATACCATGCCCTGCACTCGATCATGGTCCCGCTGTCACTCGGCGATGCACTCACCGTATCCGCAGCGCCGGCCGGCGCATCGCACGACTCCCTCCGGATCACCGGCGCGACCATTGCCCCGGCACCGGACAATCTCGTCCTTCGAGCCATCGCCGCTGCCCGTGTTGCGGTGGCGGCCACGTGGCACGACGCTCCGGCCGAACCTCCGCCGCTGGCCGCGCGTCTGGCCAAGAGGATCCCCGTCGCCGCCGGCCTCGGCGGCGGCAGCAGCGACGCGGCGGCAGCGATAAGCGCCGCCCTCGGGGCATGGGCCGCTTCACTGGGCCGGGAGGAAACGGCCGCGCTGGTCGCTTCTCTCGGCTCTGACGTGCCCTTCTTTCTGGCGGGCGGCGCGGCCCTGGTGACCGGCCGTGGCGAGTCCGTTGAGCCGCTGCCGGACATCGGAGGCGAGCCGCTTGCCGTCCTGCTGGTCACGCCCCGGTTGCCGCTGGCCACTCCCGCCGTGTTCAAGGCGTACGCGGGCGGTGCGCGACCGTCGGATGCGGCAGGCGCCAGGAAGACCTCCGAGCGACTTGCGGTGCTGATGAGGAGCGGTCTGACCGGGGCGGCCCTTCTCGAGCGGGCCCAGGAACTGGTTCGGGCGAACGACCTCATGCCGGCCGCCATGTCGATGACGCCCGGTCTGCAAGGCTACGTCGTCGCTCTGGAGAAGCTGGTCGGGCGACCGGTGTGCCAGTCGGGTTCGGGTCCAACGCTCTGGTCGCTCTACCCGACGCTCGCCGAGGCGCGCAAAGCCGTTCGCGTCGTGCGCCTAGCCGCCGTCAACGGTACGCTCCCGCTGATCGCCACGGGCGAGCCGTTCGTCGCCGCCACCACGATCGCCGGCCGGCACTCGTCCCCGGCGGCTCAGCTCGTCGCCGAAGGAGCAGGTACCATCCGGCCTCGCACGGTCCACAATGCGTAGAAGCCGCACGGCACCGTCCCGGTGAGTCGGCGGTGGAGCCTGCCGAATGGAAGGGAGACGAGCCTCGATGAGTCGTCGCGAGATCGCGACCGCGGCCGCGCCCGCCGCAATCGGTCCATACAGCCAGGCCGTTGAGATCGACGGCTTTGTCTTCTGTTCGGGCCAGCTCGGACTGGATCCGGTGACGGGCGAACTGTCGGACGGTGTCGATGACCAGACTGAACGGGCTCTCCTGAACCTCGAAGCCGTTCTGGGAGCCGCAGGCCTGACGATGGCCGACGTGGTCAAGACCAACATTTTCCTCGTCGACCTTGCCAATTTCACGCATATCAACGCCATCTACAGCCGGCACGTAGTCGAGCCGGCGCCGGCTCGCAGCACAGTCCAGGTCGCCGCGCTCCCGCGCAACGCCCTGATCGAGATCGAGGCGGTCGCCCGGCGGAGCCAGCTGGTGGACGCCATCGCGAAGCCGTCGATTCGCTAGGGCGAAGGGAACTGTGAGTCCACTATCCGGCGCGCAGCGCGGCCGTTCCGTGCTACCGTCCGATGGCATGAGGCACACTCCCAGGAGCGTTCTCCCGGTGGTCCTCGCCGCCGGCCTTGGGACGCGCATGAAATCGCGCCAGCCAAAGGTCCAGCATGAGCTGTGCGGGCGCCCAATGCTTGCGTTCGTCCTCGACGCCGCGCTCGAGGTCAGCGGTCGACGTCCGTTGGTCGTCTACTCGCCGGCGACGGCCGGCCTTACAGAGGTATTTGCGGACCGGGCGGACTTTGCCCTGCAGCCTGAGCCGCTGGGCACGGCCGACGCGGTGCGCGCGGCGATTGCGGCAGCCCCCGAGTCCGTCGACGAGATCCTCGTCCTGTCGGGCGACGTGCCGCTCGTTCAGACAGACCTCCTGGCCGAGCTCATCGACATCCGCCGCGCCCGCAACGCGGCCGTGGCTCTTCTCGCTGTCCATTCGGCGGAGCCCGAGGGCCTGGGTCGGGTCATCCGCAGCGAGGACGGCGGGCAGGTGCTGAGGATCGTAGAGGACAAGGACGCCACACCCGAGGAGCTGGAGATCGAGGAGATCAACGCCGGCGTCTACGCCTTCGACGCAGCCTGGCTGCGAGGACGGATCGGCGACGTCAAGCCCTCGCCGGTCTCCGGCGAGTTCTATCTGCCGGAGCTGGTGACCCTGGCTCGAGAAGACCGCCGGCCCGTGGTCTCGCTCGAGGTCGAGGACGACGGCACCCTTGCCGGCATCAACGACCGGTCGCAGCTGGCGGCCGCGGAACTCGAGCTGCGGATGATCGTCAACGAGCGCCACATGCTCGCCGGCGTGACCATGATCGATCCGGTCCGGACCTACGTCGATGTCTCGGTCGAGCTGGCTCCGGATGTCGTCCTCGAGCCCGGCGTCGTCCTGCGCGGCAGTACGAAGATAGGAGAGGGGACCAGAATCGGGGCCGGCAGTCAGATCATCGACACCGTGATCGGCCGCGACTGTTTCATCTGGGCAAGCGTGCTCGAGTCCTCTGAAGTAGAGGACGAGGTCCAGGTCGGGCCGTTCTCGCACATTCGCGCAGGGTCGTCGATCGGACGCAAGGCCAGGCTGGGCAACTTCGCCGAGGTCAAGGCCAGCCGCCTCGACCCGGGCGTGCAGCAGCACCACTTCAGCTACATCGGCGATGCCGAGCTGGGCGAGCGCACGAACGTTGGCGCCGGCACGATCACCTGCAACTACGACGGCGTCCGCAAGCACAAGACGAAGATCGGCAAGCGCGTCTTCCTGGGCTCGGACACGATGCTCGTTGCCCCGATCGAACTCGGCGATGGCGCTCGTACAGGAGCCGGATCGGTTGTGACCAGGGACGTGCCGGCGGGGATGCTGGCGGTGGGCGTGCCCGCCCGCCTGCGCAAGCCTCGGGCCGAAGCCGCTCCGGGTGACGCGCCCGCTGCGACGGCCTTGCCGGCGGCCGGTTCGGGCCAGGCGCCTGTTGAGGAGGCTAACGAGAGAACTCTTTGATGAGTGACGTCGTACTGCAGCTGTTGGTCGTCCTCATCCTCGTTCTAATCGAGGCGGTATTCGTCGCGGCCGAGATCGCCCTGGTGACGCTGCGACACAGCCGCATCGACCAGCTCATCGAAGAGGGCCGCCGGGGCGCCAGCGGGGTCCGCCGGCTCGTCGAGGACCCGGCGCGCTTCCTGGCCGTCGCCCAGATCGGGGTCACGTTCGTAGGCTTCCTGGCCTCTGCGTATGCCGCCGTCAATATTGCCGAGCACGTTGCCGGGATCATCGCCGGCATCGATGCCCTGAAGGCCTACTCGGGCGGTCTGGCCGTGCTGATCGTCACGATGCTGCTCGCCGCGTTCACCATCGTCTTCGGGGAGCTGGTTCCCAAGACCCTGGCCCTGGCCTACCCCGACCGCGTGGCCCTGGCGCTCGCCGGTCCGCTCGATGTCGTGGGCCACATCCTCGCGCCCCTGGTGAACACGCTGACGTGGCTCACGCGCAAGATTGCAGGTGGGTTCGGGGCGGGCGTTGCCCGCCAGGCGCAGATAAACACCGAGGAGCTCAAGCTCATCGTTGAGCGGGGAGGGGAGACGGGCGTCCTGGAGGCCGAGGAAGAGCAGATGATCAGCGCCGTCATCGAGCTCGGCGAGCGTCGCCTCCACGAGGTCATGGTTCCGCGGACGGAGATGACGGCCCTGCCCGTCACCGCCAGCATGGACGAGGTGATCGACACCTTCATTCGGGAGGGGCACAGCCGGATACCCGTCTACAAGAAGACAATCGACGAGATCGTCGGCCTCCTGTATGCCAAGGACCTGCTGCCCTTCCTGAAGGGCGGGCAGAAGCCGGACCTGCGCAAGCTGCTTCGGGCGCCCCTCTTCGCGCCTGAGTCGATGTCGATCGACGACCTGCTTCACAAGCTTCAGGGCCGCAAGGTTCACCTGGCCATCGTTCTCGACGAGTACGGCGGCACTGCCGGTATGGTGACGATCGAAGACCTCCTCGAGGAGATAGTCGGCGAAATCCAGGACGAGTACGACGAGGAGGAGCCGCTTGCGGTGCGGCTCTCGGCCGACGAAGCGCGCATCGACGGCCGCGCGTCGGTGGACGACCTGGCCGAACTCTTCGACGTGGACCTCGGCGGCCTGGAGGATGCCGATGAGTACGACACTGTCGGTGGCCTGATCTACCACCGCATTGGCGGCGTACCTCGGCCAGGCGACAAAGTCGAGCTCACGGTGCAGGGTCTTACGCTGACCGTTGAGGTGACCGACGGACGTCGCGTCGGCAAGGTCCTGGCGGTGCGGCGCCGAAGCGGCGACCGGGTCGACGAGGAGACCGGGACGGGAGACGAATCGGCCAAGGGCGTGGGGCGGTAGGCGGGGACCGTCGCCGAGGGCAGATGACAGGGCCGGATCGGAGCCATCTTCGACCGGACGAAGGACGCTAGGGCTGATACAGCTCAGCTGAGGCGAGAGCTACGTTGCCGGCGTTTCCAGGTCTTGATGGGCGCGCGGCTCTGGGGCTGCGCCAGATCAGGCCTTGATGACTCCGACGATGATGCCGCGCAGCGCCTCGAGCGAGTCCGCGTCGACTACCCCGGCGGCATCCAGCTCGGCCAGCGCCTTGTCCCGATAGCGGCGGGCCTGGTCGCGGGTGTAGTCGCGGCCGCCCAGCCGCTCGATTAGCGCGACCGCCTCGGCGACCTGGCCGTCGTCGGGCTCGTCTGTTCGCCAGACCGCCTCCAGGCCGACCTTGTCTCCGGCGCCGGAATGCTCGAAGGCGTAGATCACCGGCAGCGTCATCTTGTGCCGGGCCACGTCGGTCGGCTCCTTGCCGGTCGACGCTTGCTCGCCCCAGATTCCCAGCAGGTCGTCGTTGAGTTGGAAAGCGATTCCGAGGGCCCAACCGAAGGCGCGGTACCGCGCGATCACAGCCTCGTCGTCGGTGGCCAGTACGGCCCCGGCCTCGACCGAAGCGGCGATCAGGGCCGCGGTCTTGCGCCCGATCATGTCGAAGTACAGCTCGACCGACATTGGCTCCGACCGCTCACTGGCCCAGATGTCGAGGTACTGGCCCTCGCACAGAGCCAGGCAGGTGTCGTCGTGGAGGCGCATCAGCCTAAGGACCTTGGAGTCTGGGAATCCCAGGTCGGTCAACCGATGAAGCGCCTTCCGGCTCAGGGTGAAGAGCATGTCGCCGGCGTTGATCGCCTGCGGGATGCCGTGGAGCGCCCACAGCGTGGGGCGGTGGCGGCGCTCGGTGTCGCCGTCCTCGATGTCGTCGTGGACCAGGCTGAAGTTGTGGCCGAGTTCCACGGCTGCGGCACCGGGCAGCGCCGCCCGGTAGTCGCCCGCGATCGAGGCGTAGGTTAGCAGCCCGAGCAATGGCCTCAGCCGCTTGCCGGACGAGCCGCTGCCGTCCAGTCCGAGGTGGTAGCGACACATGGCGTACAGCCCGGACGTTGGCACGTCTCGATCGGAGACCAGCCTCAGGATCTCCCGCTCGGTCTCGGACAGCAACTCGGCCAGGGTGACGGACTCTTGCACGCGCGGATCATAGCAACCCCCTTTCAGGAAGCTGGGCGAGTCGCGCTCGACGCCACCGGCAGGCGAACGCGGGGCGCTCCCCAAGGCTCGACCGGGCGACGCGCGGGCGCTGCTCCAGCCGCTGGATCCCCAAGGACGATCCTCAGACGGACCGAACGAATGCAGATCCCGGGAAGTCGGGCTCGGAATCGTGAGGGCCGATGGGTCCGCCCTCGCGCATCTTGGCTGAGGCCTCGTCGATCTCCACGTCTATCAGATCCATTCGCGCAAGGTCCTCGTCGGCGGCCGGGGCGTAGTCGGTCGATGCCAGACGGCCCGGAAAGTAGCGCGCCGTCATGGCGTCGAGGATGCGGCGCTTCTCGGCCAGGTCCGCGATCTGGCGGCCGCGGCCGTATGCGACGACGCTTCGATAGTTGGCCGAGTGGTCCGCCGCGGTCTTCGATGCGATCAGGTCCACGATCTTGGTGACGGCGACGGCGGCAGAGCGGCCGTCGCGCAGCAGACGAAGCGTGGCGTTGCCGGGCGAGCCATGGAGATAGATGTGGCCGGCCTCGTAGTGATACAGGAACGGGATCACGCGCGGCTCGCCGTCGTCGGTGCAGGCCACGTGGGCGATCAGACCGGTCCGCAGAAACTCGTCGACCCTTTCCGGCACGGCACGATCGGCGTGGCGGCGGATCCGGGTCCGGTCGGTCCGCGGGCCGGGGGAGGCGGCGGGGGAGTCCGAGGCGGCGGCGTTCGGGGCGGTGCCGGGGGAGTCCGAGGCGGCCGGGTTCGACGCGGCGCCGGATTCCGAAGGGATCTGGTGGGCGGTCGTGTCATCCATGACGGGAGCATAGCGGAGCAGCCGGGTCAGGCGTGATAGCGTGGTCCTCGTGCCGAATCCGCGCCTCTATGTAACCGACGCCATCGTCCTCTCTCGCTTCGACTACGGCGAGGCGGACAGGATCATGACCCTCTTCACTCCGACCCACGGCAAGCTCAAGGCCATCGCAAAGGGCGTGCGCAAGCCTACGAGTCGTCTCGGGGGCGCGCTGGAACCGCTCGCGGAGCTGCGAGTGGCTCTGGCCCGCGGCCGAACCTTCGACGTTGTTACCCAGGTCGAGGTAAGTCACGCCTGGCTGCGCCTGCGCGACTCCCTGGAATCCACGGCAACGGCCTGGTATCTCGCCGAGCTGGCCGATCGCTCCATCGAGGAACGCCACGAAACCGAAGGTTTGTACGCTCTGCTTCGACGCGCCTACGAGCTGCTGGACGCAGGCATGGCCTCGCATCGTGTCGCCCGCTGGTACGAGATGCACCTGGCCGACGAGATGGGCGTGCGGCCCGAGGTGGACCGCTGCGTCGAATGCGACCGAATGCTCGATGCCGACGAGCAGTTCCGGTGGGTTCCGCCGCTGGGAGGCGTGCTGTGCTCGCGCTGCCCGGGGCCGCCGGCTGACAGAGCCGGCATGTCGGTGGATGCGGTCAAGCTGCTGAAGGCTTACCAGCGAATGGATGTCGAAGCCCTGGCCGGGCTCCGGCTCCCGGCCGCCGTCGAGCGAGAGGTGGAAGCCGCCATGCGCGACTTCCTGCGCGTGGCCCTGGAGCGAGACGCTCGTTCTCTCGAGTTCCTCGATGAGGTCAGGCGAGGGTAGGCGGACGCCTGAGAGGCGACGACGGGCGGCCTCACACTCGGGCCGCGAAGTCGTTGCCCGAGGGGATCGAGCCCGCTAGATCAGGCGTGCCTCAGCGACGGTAGAAGCTGAACCCGCCGCCGAACAGGAGGATGAGGATGATGATTACCAGGAGGAGTTCCATAGGGACCTTCTTTCGTCCTCAGCCTGCTCCTCCTGATTCGACGGCACGAGGATGGAAACCCCCATTGGCTGCCGTGCCGAACGGCTCATCGTCTTCGCGACGGCCGGCGACGCTTGGACTCGCGAGCACGTTCCGGCGCGCCCGCCGCCTCGGACGCGGAGCGGTGGGATTCGTCCAGGCGCCTCCGCATCAGGCTCTCCAGCTTCACGATGGACTCCCCCATGCCGCTGCCGAGGACGAGGTCGCCCCGATTCACCCGGAGCGTGATGCGGGCGAAGGCCGAGAGGGCTTTCCGCTCGGCGAAGCCATTGGGATCGCGCAGCTTGACTCTGAGCGTCCTCGGTTGCCCGGCCGGGGCGCGCGTGTCGCCGATGGTCTCGACTTCGTCCCAGGAGATCGGGTGCCGACTCGGGAACAGCTCCAGCCAGGGAATCGGGCGCCGACCAGGAAGCAGCTCAAAACCGTCCCTGGCTATTACGAGGCGGATCGGGTATGCGAGGCGCTGCGCGTCTACGACGGCTCCCCTCAGACCATAAACGGCCACGATGACTCCGCCGGCGACCTGTGCCACACCCAGCGCCATGCTTCCGGATGCGAGGTCGCCACGACCCAGGAGCATGCCCAGAATGCCGATCGGGACGAGGACTATGTCGAACAGGACTCTCAGCTTCGTCCGGCCCCGGTCGTCGCCAATGGCTATTGCGGGACCGAGGACGGGGTGACTCGTCTTCGACTCGATTGGCCGGGCGGAAGCCACGGGCTCTTCTCCCTATCGATGGACGGCGCGGGACTGGAGCGCTCCGCCATGATGACGGCTCGACGCGGTCTGCGCGCCCCGGCACCCGCGCTCATGCGAGAATGACTCCCCGAGCATTCAACCGTCCGAGCCGTCGATAGCCCGTCCAACCGAAATCAGTCCGCGCGGGATCGACCGCCCCTCTCGAGGAGACAACCGTGACCGCCCCCAAGCCACCAACGCCGGCGGACGACCCAGGACCGTCCGTCGCCAACCTCGAGACCATCGTCTCGCTCTCCAAGCGGCGCGGCTTCATCTTCCCGAGTTCGGAGATCTACGGCGGCATCAACGCCGTCTGGGATTACGGACCACTCGGAGTGGAGCTCAAGAACAACGTCAAGCGGGCGTGGTGGCGGGCCATGGTCCAGGAACGCGACGACATCGTGGGCCTCGACGCGGGCATCATCATGGCGCCGCAGGTCTGGGTCACCTCCGGCCACGTCGCCAACTTCAGCGATCCGCTGGTCGAGTGCACCACGTGCCGGCGGCGCTTCCGCCTCGACGAGCTGCCCGGCGCGGAGGACCTGACTAACACGGAGCTGGCCGACCCAACCGTTGTCGACCGCCTCGGCCTCAGGTGCCCCGTGGACGCGGGTCCGCTGTCGGCCCCGCGGCGCTTCAACCTGATGTTCAAGACCCACATGGGTCCGGTCGAGGAGGAGGGCAGCGAGGTCTATCTGCGCCCGGAGACGGCCCAGGGCATCTACGTGAATTTCCGCAACGTCCGCGAGACGAGCCGCAAGAAGCTTCCGTTTGGGATCGCCCAGATCGGCAAGGCATTCCGAAACGAGATCAGCCCGGGCAACTTCGTCTTTCGGATGCGCGAGTTCGAGCAGATGGAGATGCAGTACTTCGTCAAGCCGGAGACTGCCGCGGCCACGTTCGAGGATTGGATGCCGCGGCGGCTGGCGTGGTACGTGCGCTACGGCGTCGCGCCCGCGCGGCTGCGCTTCCGCGAGCATCGCCCCGACGAGCTGGCCCACTACGCCAAGAAGGCTGTTGACGTCGAGTATCGCTTCCCGTTCGGCTGGAAGGAGCTCGAGGGGATCCACAACCGCGGCGACTGGGACCTGGGCCGGCATCAGCAGGCGACCGGCGAGAACCTCGAGTACTTCGACCCCGCGACCGAGGAGCACTACGTGCCCTGGATCGTCGAAACGTCGGCCGGCGGCGACCGTGCGGCCTTCACATTCCTCATAGACGCCTATCGCGAGGAAGAGGTCCGCGGCGAGAAGCGTGTGGTGCTGGGCTTCAACCCCGAGCTGGCGCCGTACAAAGTGGCGGTCCTGCCGCTGCTCAAGAAGCGCGACGAGATCGTGGCAAAGTGCCATGCGCTCCGCGACGACCTGGCGAAGGACATCATGGCCGTCTACGACGACACGGCCGCCATCGGGAAGCTGTACCGGCGCCAGGACGAGATCGGGACGCCCTGGTGCGTGACTATAGACGTCGACTCGCTCGACGACGGTAAGGCAACGATCCGCGACCGCGACTCGATGGAGCAGATCCGGGTCGACATCTCGCAGGTGAAGCCGCTCATCCTCGAGCGGCTGGCCGCGGCGCGAGCCTAGCCGGAGGGGATCGTGCCGGGCGTCAGGGCGAGGAAGTCGGTCGACGAGACGACGCTGGAGCGGCCGGACAGTCGGCGCGGCTCCGGCGTGGGCTCGGGCGCCGAACCCCCGGCGGGCTCCGGCGGGAATTCGGGCGCTGCCGCCGGCACGAGAACGAGCCCGGGCACGAACGATGGCCGCCCAATTCCGTTGAGGCTTGCCCCACGCAGGTTCTGGCTCTGGGCCATCGGACTGGTGGTCATGAGCAGCATTGTCATAGTGGGTTCGCCGCCCGGTGGCTGGGTGGACTTTCCGCAGTTCTGGTTCGCCGCGAAACTCGTGGGCACGCCAGATCTTCTTGACACGAGCCGACAGCAGGCCTGGCAGATCGCGCACGGGTTCACGCCATTCATCTTCTTGTATCCGCCAGGTACGGCCTGGCTGTACTTCCCACTGAGATTCCTGCCGATGGCTGCCGCCTTCTGGGCCCACGCCGGTGTGATGGTCACCTGCGGCATCGGCGCCGGGTTCTTTGGGGCGCGCGCGTTCCGACTGGACACGCGGGTGGCGCTTGTCGCAACGCTTGCCTGGGCTCCAACCTTGGCCGCTGCGGCCGTGGGGCAGAATGCGCCTCTGGGTCTGCTGCTTGCCATGATCGCAATCAACGGGCTGCGAGGTAGCCGCCAGATCGTGGCCGGTCTGGCCGTCGGCGCCATGCTCTACAAGCCCACACTCGCCTTGCCGATGTTGGTCCTGCTTGTCATCAGACGCCAGTGGACCGCGCTTTCCGTGGCCATGGCGGTCGCCGCCGGGTGGTACCTGCTGGGCGTGGCAGGGAGCGCTGGCGACTGGATGTGGCCGAAGGACTGGCTCATCTTTACGTCGCCCTACTTCGACGCGGACACGTGGCAGAACGTCAACAAGACGATCGCGCTTCCGGGCATTCTGATGGGGCACGACGTGCCATCGGCCATTGCCTACGCCGCAGCCGCTGTGGTTGTACTGGCAGCCCTGCCTCGACTCTTGCGCTCGTCAATGGCCGAGGCGGCAGCCGCCGCCTGCCTGATTGGAATCGTCGTCAGCCCGCACTCGCTCCAGTACGAAGCCGTGATGGTCATGCCTATCATCATGTGGGCCGCGGGTGGAACGGGCACCGGGATTGCGGAACCGTGGCGAACACGTCTGGTGATCCCTGCGTATTTCGTCGCACAGCTCTACGCGATAACGCCCCAATTCAGAGTTAGCGTCTTCGTGTTCATCACGCTCGCCGCCGCCGCCATCTGGATTACGGGCTGGCAGCGCCAGGAGACGACGACCGACGCGAAGGACGCTCCGGTGGCCTCTGCCGCGGCCAGTCCGGCGCAATAGGCCACGTCCGGGCCGCGCGAGTGCGGCTACGAAGTCGGCCTCATGCTGCCCATCCTGGCCTGGGCCGTCGCCGGGGGCTGAGCGAACCCTGGCGGGCCCGTCTCGTCTTCCTCTGCGTCCCGCGATGGGCTTCCTGTGATTGTTCTCCGCCTACACCGTCGTCGTGGCGGTGGCGAGTGCGATGTGGCTGTGGCGCGGGGAGCCCATTGGGCGCAGAATCCGTCCCGGGTCTCCGCAGCGGCGTAGGACCGATCTGTGTGGGCCCGCCGGCTGGCTGCCGTCTCCGCATCCCGCGCTTGACGCCCCGCGCGACGGCGATAGGATGTCTACCTCACATGGTGATGTAGACAGTGGATCGTTCGCAGCTGCTGAAGGGCACGACGGCCCTGCTAATACTCGGCGTGCTCAAGGACGGGGAGCTGTACGGATACGAGATCGCCCAGCGAATCCGCGAGCGAAGCGGGGCGTTCATCGATCCCGGCGAGGGTTGGCTCTATCCGGCGCTCCATCGGCTCGAGAAGCACGGCGCGCTTCAGGCCTCCTGGCGCGATGGCGGGCTGGGGCCTCGCCGGCGCTACTACCGGATTACCGAAGGGGGGCTGAGGACATTCAATGCGCAGTCGGCCGAGTGGGAGCAATTCGCGCGAAGCGTCCGGCTGGTGACCGCACAGCCCGCCAATGCCTGAGCCCGCGCCCGAGAGCGAGCGCTTCCTGAGCGCGGTGGAGCAGCGGCTGCCGTTCGCGGACGACGAACGGGCCGAGATCGTCGATGAGCTTCGAGTGCATCTGGCGGACTGCTCGGAGGCCCTGCGAAACGCCGGGATGGATCCGATTGAGGCAGATCGGATGGCTGTGGACCGACTTGGGTCTGCCGAGGGGCTGGCCGACGAGCTCACTCGGGCGCGACGCGATCCGACTCGCCTGCTCGCAGCAGCTGGCTCGGGAGTTTGGGGCGTGGCGCGCGGCGGCGTGTGGGGCGGCCTGGTCGGCTTCGGGGTGGTGATGGTCGCGGCCGTGGCCCTGACCGTGGCGAACAACGCCGCTTTTCGTTTCCTGGGCGCAGACGGGTACAGTTGGGATCCTGTCACCAACGCGATCCTGGGCATGGCCGTTCTCGACATCGCAGCGCTCGTTGCCGGCCGCGTCGTCACTCCGACTGTGGCCGCTCGGGCGGGATTCACGGGGCGGGTCGTTCGCCGCGTCACGATCCCACTCGGCGCGGCGATCCTGTTGGCCTACGCTCTGTTGATCTGGTCAGGCCCGCTGAACTGGCCGGCGGTCGTCGTTCTGATGTCGCTGCCGCTGTGGTGGATAGCCGGGGCATGGCAGACTCGTCCGCTTCGGCTCGGTTTCCCGCGCCGGCTTGCGGTAGGACTGGTCCTGACTCTCGTCGCAAGCGTGCTCGCGAGCCTGGTCATCGGCCCAGGGGAGTTCCAGGTGGCAGGTCTCAGTTCCGTGGGTTCCTTTGACCCCGGGTATGGTCGAATGGCTGCGCCCCCTCCAGGTGACCTCACGAAAGGACTTGGCTCGGGCGTCTCGACCGCGGGCGACTACGTGGAGTTGTCATTGGATGTCGCCGATCGGGGCCAGCTTGCCGGCTGGAGCGATCTACGAGTTGAGGCCTGGAGAGGGATCGCCCCGATCACCGGAGCGGGCGCCGCGCAGGGACCGGAGCTGGATCCAAGCGAGACGGCCCCGTTCCTGACCGGCCCGGTGGTATGGAGCGCCGCCGGGACTTCCCCTGACGGCAACAGCACGTGGTCCTACTCTTCGCCGTGGCCGCCGAACGCCGCCACGCTGAGTGGCGCCCTTCTGATGAACCACTCACCCGGAGTCAGCTGGGCCTGGGTTGCGATAACGGGCATTGCCCCGGACGGAGCGCGCTACCTGCTCAGCGAGGTATCCGGCAACCAGGTCTACTTCAGCGGTACGGCGCTCGACTGGTTCGAGGCGGTTCTCGCGGGCCGGTAGCGGCGGCACTTGCAGCCGCCAGCTTCGGCCGCCATCGGCCGGATTCGGGCGCCCCGGGCACCGCCCCCACGGACTCTCTAGTGAGCGGCTCCAGGGACCTCCGCCGCGACCCGGGCAGGGGCCTCACCTTCAGCCGCCGCAGGCGCCTTCAACTCCCCGCGCAAGTAGGCGTCGATGTTGCCCGCGGCCTTCTTCCCGTCGCCCATGGCGAGGATGACCGTGGCCGCGCCGCGGACGATGTCGCCGCCGGCAAAGACGCCCGGCATCGAGGTCTGGAGGTCATCGTCGATCTCGATGTAGCCCCACTTGTTGACCCGCAGGTCGGGCGATGTGGCGGTGAGCAGGGGATTGGAGCGCGTCCCGATGGCGACTACGACCATCTCACACGGGAAGATGAACTCTGAGCCGGGGATCTCGATCGGGCGACGCCTTCCGGAGGCATCTGGCTCGCCGAGCTCCATGCGAATGCACTTGATGCCGCTGACCCAGCCCTTTTCGTCGCCCAGCACCTCGACCGGGGCGGTCAGGAACTCGAAGCGAACCCCCTCCTGCTCGGCGTGGTGGACTTCCTCGATGCGGGCCGGCAGCTCGGTGCGGGATCGGCGGTAGACGCAGACCGACTCGGCTGCGCCCAACCGGCGGGCGGTTCGGACGGAGTCCATTGCCACGTTGCCGCCGCCAACGACGGCGACGCGCTGGCCGTGGAGGACCGGTGTGTCGGAGTCCGGGTGGTAGGCGCCCATCAGGTTGACGCGCGTCAGGTACTCGTTGGCCGAGTAGACGCCCTTGAGGTTCTCGCCGGGGACGTTCATGAAGACCGGCAGCCCGGCGCCCACAGCCACGAAGACCGCGTCGAACTTATCGCGCAGCTCGGGCAGGGTGTAGGTCTTGCCGATGATCGAGTTCGGCTCGATCTGGACGCCGTCGGCGACCAGCCGGTCCACTTCCTTCTGGACGATGTCCTTGGGCAGTCGGAACTCCGGGATGCCGTAGATCAGGACGCCGCCTGCGGCGTGGAAGGCCTCGAAGATGGTGACCGCGTGGCCGCGCTTGACCAGCTCGCCCGCGGCGGTCAGACCGGCCGGGCCGGAGCCTACGATGGCGACTTTCTTGCCGGACGGGGCCGGACGGGCGGCGGTGAAGGCGTCGCGGTTGTTGATCGCCCAGTCGGCCACGAACCGCTCCAGGTAGCCGATCGCGACGGGCGTGCCCGTCTTGGCCCGCAGGCAGACCTGCTCGCACTGCGTCTCCTGGGGGCAGACGCGCCCGGTGACGCACGGCAGGGCGTTGTCGCCGAGCAGCGAATCGGCCGCGGCCTTGACGTTGCCCTCGCCGAGGAGGCGGATGAAGTTGGGGATGTTGACTGCCACGGGGCAGCCGTCGATGCAGTAGGGCTTGGGGCACTGCAGGCAGCGGTCAGCCTCCATGATGGCCAGCTGCTCTGTGTAGCCGAGGTTCACTTCGGCGAAGTTGCGGGCCCGGGCCATGGCGTCCTGCTCGGGCATCTGGCCGCGCAGGATCTTCATTCGCTCCTTCTTGGGGAGCGGCTCCCGACCTTCCGCGGCGCGGCGGGAGAGGGTCAGGTCGTCCATCAGTGGGCCTCCGCGCGCGAAGCCATTCCGGGCCCGCCGGGCGCGTCGGAATGGCTCGCCTGCCAGCGTTCCAGGGCGGCCTGTTCGAATTCGCGATAGGTGTTGAGTCGATCGGCCAACTGGCGGAAGTCGACCTTGTGACCGTCGAACTCAGGGCCGTCGCAGCAAGCGTACTGGCTCTTCCCGTCGATCGAGACGCGGCACCCGCCGCACATGCCCGTGCCGTCGATCATGATCGAGTTCAGCGAGACCGTGGTCTTCACGGCATAGGGCCGGGTCAGCTCGGAGCAGGCCCGCATCATCGGCACCGGACCGACTGCGAACACTTCGTCGATCCCGCCGACCTCGCACAGGTCCTTGAGGGCTTCCGTCACGAAGCCGTGGCGGCCGTAGCTGCCGTCGTCCGTGCAGACGATCACCTCTCCGCATGCTCGGAGTTCCTGCTCGCAGATGACCCACTCCTTGGAGCGGCCGCCGATGATGCTCGTCACCTTCACGCCGTTCCTGGCGAGGGCCTGGGCAATGGGGTAGACGACCGCGGTCCCCACGCCGCCCCCCACGCACACGGCGTGGCCGCTCGTCAGCAGCTCGGTGGGCTTGCCGAGCGGCCCGGCGATGTCCGTTATCGCGTCGCCCACGTCGAGCGAGGTCAGCTCGTGGGTGCTCTTGCCGACCGCCTGGATGACCAGCGTGATCGTGCCGGCGGCTCGATCGACGTCGGCGATCGTCAGTGGGATGCGCTCGGCGCCGGGTCCGCGGCGGACGATCACGAACTGCCCGGGCTGGCGGATCTCGGCGATTCGAGGCGCCACCACGACGAGGCGTGTGACGTTCGGCGACAGCTGCGCCTTGCTGACGATGGGGTGCATCTCGCTCCGGTACAGTGGGTCGGCAGAATTGTTAGCTAAGCCAGTATGCATTCCTGGTAATGGTGCCCGCTGAAGGCGCTTGCCGGCACGCGCGGTCTGTACCTACGGACGGGGCCGAAGGTCACGTCGTGGGACCGTCGGAACGGGTGGCCCGTACGCCGAGCTGCTACTGCCAGCCTAGCAGCGACGCGGACGTCTTGCGGCCCTCGTCGAGCACGGTGCGGCCGTCGCCGGCGGCGAGAGCTGGCCGGCGGCCATCGAGGCTCCGGGCCAACGAGGTGAGCTAGTATGCCGGTCGTGCATGAGTTTTCGATAGCCGAGGCCCTCGCTACTCAGGTGCTCGCGCACGCCCCCGCAGGAGCGCGCGTGCGAGGAGTTGAGATCCGAATCGGCGCTCTGCGTGGTCTTGAGCCCGATGCCCTGAAGATGTGCTGGGACGCTGTGACGTTCGGCACCCCCATGGCCGGTGCCGAGCTTGAGGTAGACCTGCGCCCGTGGTCCATCACGTGCTCCAGTTGCGGCCGGGAGTGGACCAGTTCGGTTCCCTTCGTATCCTGCGCGTGCGGCAACGCGACGCCGGCACCGCTGGGGGGAGACGAGCTCGACCTGGTCGCGATAACGGTCGACGACGGCGAGGCATAGATGAACGAACAGGCACGAACCGTCCGCATGCCCATGGTGGGGCGAGTTCTGGAGGCCAACGACGACGTCGCGGCGATGACGCGGGGCGATCTGGCGCGCCGCGGCGTCTTTGCGATAGACCTGATCGGCGCGCCCGGAAGCGGCAAGACCGCTCTGCTGGAGGCTACTCTGCAGCGGTTGAAGGGACGCCGCCGACCGGCCGTCCTGGTTGGCGATCTGGCGACGCGGCGAGACGCCGATCGTCTGGCGCGCTGGTGCGATCGGGTGGTCCAGATCTCCACCGGCGAGGGTTGTCATCTCGAGGCCGGCCAGGTCCGCGTCGCCCTGGACCAGACGAACCTCGAGGGCGTGGATCTGCTTTTCATCGAGAACGTGGGGAATCTGATCTGTCCCGTGGGATTCGACCTGGGTCAGACCGCCAAAGTAGGCATGTTCAGCCTCACCGAGGGCGACGACAAAGCCGCCAAGCATCCCTACCTCGTGGCGGCCGCGGACCTGCTGCTGCTGAACAAGATCGATCTGGCGCCCCACCTGTCGTTCGATCGAGCCGGTTTCGAGGCCGACGTGCACCTGCTCAACCCGACGGTGCGGGTGCTGGAGTTGTCCGCGGTTTCGGGTCAGGGACTGGACGAGTGGATCGCCTGGATCGATCGCGGGATATCGGCCGTGCAGGGCGAGACGCCCGAGTAACCCGGAGTCGAATGCCGCCGCGGGGCCAAGGGTCCCGTCCCGTCGGGCCGAAGGGCCGTCCGCCGCAGGACCCCGGTACTGACTCGCAGTGCCTCTCGGACGCGAGGGAACGTAGCGCGCGGCCTGTACAATCTGCAGGACATCGTGCGATTCCGTCGCCCGGGCGCTCCCCCGCCGTCCGCGGCGCGACAGTCCCCGCATCCAAGGAGAATGAAACCCCCATGGCCGACTCTGGCACCAGGACCTACAAGGCCGCCAAGCGCTACATCTACGCCTGGGGCGGCGGCAAGGCCGAGG